>Ga0209470_1000325_pt1 | contig 38292 bp, 39 predicted proteins | sample GraSoiAngelo_125_FD_185882 | JGI IMG/M metagenome (GOLD analysis project Ga0209470, IMG submission 185882) | Grasslands soil microbial communities from the Angelo Coastal Reserve, California, USA - 14_0927_05_40cm (SPAdes) (version 2) | ecosystem: Environmental > Terrestrial > Soil > Grasslands ... | reverse complement strand
CCCGCCATGTCGTAACCAAGAATCAACGGAAGATGCGTTCCAAATTCCTTCGCGTATTTGCCGTTCAGAATCAGCGGATCGGCCGGATTCACACCGCTCGCGATCACGCGCACGAGGATTTCGTTCTCTTTCGGCTCTGGCACCGGCATCTCTTCATATTTCAATACTTCCGGCCCGCCATACTCATGCGCGACGATTGCTTTCATCGTCTTTGGCAAGGTTTGAGCGCCTGCAAGTGATAGAAATGCCAAGGCGACAAAAGCAGCTGCTATGATCGACCCAATCGCGCTCTTAAATCTCACAGCAAGAGATTCCTCGGTCCGAGCCAGACTGACAAGCTTGTATGGACTGACAAGATTCTGGATTTGTCGGACTTTTCGGACAAACCTCCCTCCCATGTTCTGGAAAGCTTTGGCCTTTTCGTTTGTCTTCGCCGTTTCTGCTCTTGCCCAAAACGCCAAGCATCCGTTCACGTTCGAAGACATGATGAAATTAAAACGCGTGGACGAGCCGGTGCCGTCGCCGGACGGGAAATGGGTCGTGTTCTCGACGACCGATGTCGATCTTGAGGCGAACACGAAGATCTCGCATTTGTGGATCGTGCCGGCGAATGGCGGTGAATCGAAGCGATTGAGTGAAACGCCTAATCACGAGGAGCGGCCGCGCTTTTCGCCGGACGGGAAGCGGTTGATCTGGACGTCGAAAGCGACCGATCCGACCCAAATCTGGATGTGCGACTTTAATTCCGACTCCGGTGCGCTTGCCGGCAAGCCGCATCAGGTGACGGACATCTCGACTGGCGCGGATGGCGGGATCTGGTCGCCCGATGGAAAGAACCTCGTGTTCGTCTCGGCGGTTTATCCCGATTGCAAAGACGACACGTGCAACAAACAGCGTGACGAAGAACTCAAGAAGAGCAAAGTAAAAGCGAAAATCTTCACGCGTTTGTTCTATCGGCATTGGAACGCGTTCACCGAGTTCAAGCGCAGCCATTTGTTTGTCGTAAGCGCGGACGCAAACTTGACCGTTTTAAACGGTCAAGTTTCTGGAACGCAAAACGTGAGTTCGGGGAATGAGCCGCGCGATTTAACCCGGGGCGATCACGATGTGCCGCCGTTTCATCTCGGCGGGCAAGACATGTACGCAATTTCGCCGGACGGCCAGGAGCTCGCTTACACGAGCAACATCGACGAAGTCGAAGCGACCAGCACGAACAACGAAATTTTCATCGTGCCGATGACCGTAGAGTCCGCTGTCCCCAGCGGAAAATCGCCTGATGCGCTGAGGACAGCGCACGCTACAGCCCAGCCGAAAAAAATTTCCACCAGTCCCGGCGCCGATTCGACGCCGCTCTATTCGCCGGACGGAAAATATCTCGCCTGGCGTTCGCAAGCCCGTGCCGGCTTCGAAGCCGATAAATGGCGGCTGTTTGTCCAAGATCGACAATCAGGGAAGACGCGTGACCTGACGGAGAAGTTTGATCTATCGGTTGGGAGTTTCACATGGCGTTTCTCGGATTCGATTTTGTTAACTGCCGAGCATCAGGGTGAGGCGCCCGTATTTTCCGCTAAGCTGGACGGGAACGAGCCGATCGGATTGTTCAGCCTGCACGCTGATGATCTGATTACGAGTGGCTCGACCTTATTCTTTACGCGGATGTCATATACATCCCCTAACACGATTTGGCGCGCCGACGTCTCCGATCTCAAGAAAGATAGCGAACCGACCGCAGTGACACACTTGAACGACGCGCTGCTGTCGCAGATCGACATGCAGCCGTTGGAGTCGTTTACATTCAAAGGCGCAAACAACGATGACGTGCAGGGATTCATGGTGACGCCGCCGGGGCTTGATGCGACCAAGAAGTATCCGTTGAAATTTTTGATCCATGGTGGGCCCCAAGGGGCGTGGGGAGATTCGTGGACGTATCGCTGGAACGCGGAGTTGTTCGCGGTCGGCAACCCCGAAAGCTTTCGGGGCCAAGGCGGCTACGTGGTGGTGATGATTAATTTCCACGGCTCGACCGGTTACGGGCAGAAGTTTACCGGTTCGATCAGCGGCGATTGGGGCGGTAAACCGTATGTCGATCTAATGAAGGGGCTCGATTACGTGGAGAAGACATTCCCGTTTATCGACAAGAACCGCGAGGCCGCGCTCGGCGCGAGCTACGGCGGTTACATGGCGAACTGGATTCTCGGTCACACCGATCGCTTCAAATGCATCGTGTCGCACGACGGGACCTTCAATACCGAGTCGGCCTATGGAACGACCGAAGAGCTCTGGTTCGTGAATTGGGAATTCAAAGGGCCGCCGTGGAAGAAGCGCGAGCTTTACCGGAAATTTTCGCCGCACTTGTTCGCGGACAAATTCAAAACGCCAACGCTGGTGATTCACGGCCAGAACGATTACCGGCTCGATGTATCACAAGGATTCGATCTGTTCACCACGCTGCAAGCGCTGAAGGTGCCGTCGAAAATGTTGTATTTCCCGGACGAAGGTCACTGGGTGCTCAAGCCGCAGAATTCGCGGCTTTGGTATAAAACGGTGAACGATTGGGTGGATCAGTGGTGCAGTCCGAGCCGGACTGGCCCTTAACAAATAAAATCAAAATACCAGGCTCGAAATCCCAACACCTCGAAATTCTTTGAAGTTTGGTCCCTTGGGGGATTCCCTGGAGTTTGGGTTTTGGGACTTGGAGTTTCCGCGTTAGCGGCGTGTTTAGCCTTGACTGTTGGGTTGGTCAGACAGACAACGGCCGCATGAAAAACCTAACTGCGATAGGTGTTGTTTTGGTCTTTCTCGCGAGTTCGGGTGTCCTTAGTGCGACGGAATCGCCACCGGAAAAAAGTGGCAAGGTCGAGATCAAGGATGATTTCGTTGTGGTACATCCTGGGACAAAACTGTCGAAGGCCGATGCCACCCAGCTCAATGCCGTTCTCAAGCAGTACGACAAGTCGCTCTACAAGATCGAGATCTACAAAGACGGCAAGGTCACTAAAACGCTGGGCAAGTTGAACGACATGTATATCGATCAGAAAGCGGTGGCCGATTTAACGGAAGCAAAGTCGAAGGGACAATCCGAGCGTGCGATTCAGTTGATCGCGCCGTCGGCGGGGCCGCAAAAAGGCGGAGCGGTGAATCCGCAAACGGGGAGTCCGGGGCCAATGCCATCCGGGCCACAACAGCCGACTTCTCCTGCTCCATCGGGACCGCAGATGCCGATTTCTCCGGCTCCGTCGGGACCGCAGATGCCAACTTCTCCGGCTCCGTCGGGACCACAGGCGCCGACTTCTCCGGTGCCATCTGGACCGCAAAAATCTTCGCCTGTGCCGGTGAATCCGCAGCGGAGCGCGGCCACAAACAAGCAAGCGGCCGAGTTCATGCAGCGGTTGAAGCCGATTCTGGAGAAGTATTCGCAGGAGCGTTGAACGAAGCTGGATTTTGAGCGGACGGCGTCTTTACGTCGGGTGGTTAGCGCTGCACGCGCTCCTGGTACTCACGGTCTCGTTTCAGCAGACATTCTGGGTGCTGGAGGAAGGCTACACCTCGCTGCCGGGCTCTCTCGAAAAATATTGGCGAAAGGCCGAATCGTTCATGACCAGCGTTCTCGGCGAGACGTTGGGTCTCTCGAATCCATTTCGGCAAAGCGTTAACGTATACATCAATGCCAGCGGAATCGAAGGCGGCTACGGATTTTTTGCGCCGAGTGTGCCCGATAGCTACAAGCTCGTCTTGGAATTGCATTATTCCGACGGACGGGTCGAGTACGAATTGCCACACGTGTCCGACACCGCGACCGGAGTGCGGCTCGCAACGTTGCTCGATCAAATCGGCCGCACCGGCTACGACCCGTTACGCGAGATCATGATCAAAATGCTGGCCTACGCGGCTTGGCAGGATCATCCGGATGCAATCGTAGTGCGGGCGGTGTTCGGATTCGTTGCTCTGCCCAAAATGGATGACGTGAAACAAGGCAAAACGGAATCGTATCATTTTTTGTATGCCTACGACTTCAGTTTCCGCGACCACCCCGATTCTGCGCACTAAATTCGGCAGAGCGTGGTCTCGACAACTGCGCGCCTTTCTGTTCCAAAGCGATTCCGGCGAATGGCTCAGCATTCTGCGAATCGGCCTCGGCCTTGAAGTTACATTATATGCTTCATCGCTCTGGGCGGACTGGGGCCGAATGTTCGCGCGCAGCAGCACTGGCTTTCTCAATCGCGAATTTACCGAAGCGGTTCTGTCGATTCAAAGTCCGCTGGTACCACGAATTGGATGGTTCGTCTGGATGGGCGAACGCGCCGGTTTGAGCGAACAGACGACGCTGATGATCGTGTGGCTTCTCTTGTTTGCGGCCGGATGTTTTCTCGTTGTCGGTCTTTGCTGTCGCACGGCTGCAATTGCAGCGTGGTTGATTCATTTATGCTCAGCCAAGACGGGCGGGTACCTCGCCTATGGCATGGACAATTTTCTGACGATTGGTCTGTTTTATTTGGCGATTGCGCCTTTGCCGGACCGATTGGCGTTGGATCGAAAACTGTGGCGAGTGCGACCACGCGATCCGGAGGTCGTCGGATTTCTCCGGCGCGTCTTACAGCTTCACCTTTGCGTGATTTATTTTTTTGGCGGGCTTACCAAATGTTTGGGTGCAGGTTGGTGGAACGGCGATAGTATGTGGCGCGCGTTGACTCGGCCGCCATTCAACCTGATTCCGAGCCAAACGTTAATTCATGGGCAATCAATCCTGCTCATCGCCGGCATTTTTGTTTGCCTGCTCGAGCTGAGTTTCTCAATCCTGATCTGGCCAAAGCGAACCCGGCTGCCGTGTTTAATTGCGATCATCACGATGCATATCGGCATCGGCGTGATGATGGGCCTATATCTTTTCTCACTGGTGATGATCGTCTTGGATTTTGCGGCATTTGGTCCTGGCTTGCTGAGGCGGTATCCGACAACAGAAATGACGCCGAAAGTGGCGAAACGTGACAGTTAACGCTTCGTGCTGGATACCGTCGGGATTTAAGTCTCGACCGCCTCAGGACGATTTGGGATCGTACGACTGAGGAGATGCGGAATGTCCGCCGAGGTAAAGCCCGACCTACAGCCGGAGATCGCTCACATTCTCCTCATTGACGCGGTCGGGTACTCGAAGCTGCTGGTTAACGAGCAGGTCGAGCTTTTGCAGGAACTAAACCGAATTGTTCGTGCGACCCCGACGTTTCGCGCCGCCGAATCGCAGGGTAAACTGATCCGAATTCCCACCGGCGACGGGATGGCACTGCTGTTCTTTCAGAATTTGCAGCAACCAGCCCAGTGCGCGCTCGAAATTAGCGGCGCGCTGCAGGATCGACCGCATTTGCAATTGCGCATGGGCATCCACAGCGGCCCGGTTAACCAAGTCGTGGACGTAAATGATCAGATGAACGTCGCCGGCGCAGGGATGAACGTTGCGCAGCGGGTTCTCGATTGCGCAGATGCCGGGCACATCCTGTTATCCAAGCATTTGGCCGATGACTTGCAGCACTATCGGCATTGGCAGCCTTACCTGCACGACCTCGGCGAGTGTGAAGTAAAGCACGGGTTGCGGCTGCACGTGTTCAATCTGTGTAAGGACAACTTCGGCAATCCGCATCTTCCCGACAAACTCAAGCGAGCGAAACGCTGGAAGCCTTCTGCGGGCGCTGGGGTTCGGCCCGTCCCTCCACCGCGTTTTTTGAGGTCAGCGCTCATAACCGCCGTTGTCTTGGCCGCCATCGCTTTAGCTTTCAGCTTCTTCGTTCTTCTTCGTAAAAGCTCGCCTGGAATTTCACGTGCTGTTCCAGAGAGGCCAACGCTCGCGCATGTTCCGGATAAGAGCATCGCTGTTCTTCCCTTCGAAAATCTGAGTGACGAGAAGCGGAACGCATTCTTTGCCGATGGCGTCCAAGACGAGATCCTGAACCATCTCGCCAAGGTCGCCGACCTCAAAGTCATTAGTCGTACGAGCGTCATGCAATACAAAGGCGGCGCGCCTAGGAACCTTCGCGAAATTGCGAACGAGCTTGGGGTAGCGCATGTGGTGGAAGGAACGGTCCAGCGCGTTGCGGATCGGGTGCGGGTTAGTGCACAGTTAATTGATGCTCGCACAGATATGCACCTGTGGGCGGAGCACTATGATCGTCAGGTCGCGGATGTTTTTGGGATTCAAACCGAGATCGCGGAGAAGGTGGTTTCGCAACTTCGGGCTAAACTTTCGCCGCAGGAGAAGGCCGCCATCCAAGAGCGACCGACTCAGGACCTTACCGCCTACGATTTGTATTTGCGGGCCCGAGATCTGGTTGACGCGATTGCTTTCAAGGCAGGTGGCAGCGAAGACTTGGCCGAAGCAACGCGGTTACTAGATGAGGCTATCGCGCGCGATCCGAAATTTTTGTTGGCGTATTACCATCTCGCTCGTGCGGACGACATCATGTATTTTCTCGGACTCGATCACACGCCGGAGCGGCTGGCTTTGGCCGAAAAGGCGGTCCGGGCAGCACTTGAGTTGCGGCCGGATAGCGGCGAGGCGCACCTGGCGCAGGCGCAACACTTTTACTCGGGTTATCGCGATTACGACCGCGCCCGTTCGGAATTGAACATTGCGAGGCGCGCTTTGCCAAACGAGCCGCTGGCGTTGGTCCTTTCCGGTTATATCGATCGCAGACAGGGGCATTGGGATGACTCTACACGCGAGTTGGAGCAAGCACTGGAGTTGGATCCGCGAAATCTCTTCATTCTTCAGCAAGTCTCCTACTGCTATGAATATCAGAGACGTTTTAAAGATATGGCGGCCGTTTTAGATCGGGTCGTCGCGATCAACCCGAATGATCTGACAACCCGCGTCCAACGCGCATTTGTTGATTTGCAATGGCGGGCCGACCCGAAACCGCTGCACCACGCAATTGAAGCGATTGTCGCTGGCGGTGACAAAGCGGCGACGTCGGTTTCAGACCGCTGGCTTTTGCTTGCTTTGTGCGAACACGATAAAGCCGCGGCCGAGCGCGCGTTGGCCATTCTGGCAAAGGATGGTTGTAACGACGAGGGAATTCCGTTTCCGCGAGCCTGGTGTGAAGGAATGGTGGCGCAAGTCGGCGGGGATCAAACCGCAGCGCACGCAGCGTTTACACGCGCACGAGAAGAAACTGAAAATCTCCTCCGCGAGCAGCCCAACTACGCCGAGGCCCTATGCGTTCTTGCGGTGATCGATGCCGCGCTTGGTAAACGAGAACAGGCGATCCAGGAAGCTCGACGCGCCAGCGAAATGCTGCCGGTGAGCAAGGACGCGCTGATCGGCGCTCGGGTGGCTGATTACCGCGCGATCACCCACATGTTAGCCGGAGACAAGAAAGGTGCGATCGAACAACTCTCGAATGCGACCCAAAGACCTGGCGGCCTTAATTACGGTGAGCTGCGCCTCCATCCGTACTTCGATAACCTCCGGGGCAATCCAGATTTTGAGCGGATCGTGAACGCGCTGGCCCCTGATAACAAAAAGGAACGTTAATCCGATTTAACGCCGCCGTCGTCCGTAGGAATATCCGCGATGCGAGCGGCCACCGCCAATCGCTCGTCGGCCACCAGTAGCTGATTCCGGTTCGAAGAGCACGGTGTAGAGATACGGAAAGTTCTCGAGTTTGAGGCGAGGAATTTTTCGACCGATGAAACGTTCGATCGCTTGCAAAGCGGCTACTTCTTCGCCGTTCATGAGGGTGAACGCGTCGCCGACGTTTTGGGCGCGGCCAGTCCGGCCGATGCGATGGACGTAATCTTCGGCGTGCTCCGGCACGTCGTAATTGATAACGTGACTGACGCCGGCGATGTCGAGTCCGCGCGCCGCGATGTCAGTCGCGACCATCACTTCATATTTACCGCTCTTAAATCCTTCGAGCGCCTCAATCCGTTCGCGCTGGGTGCGATTGGAATGCAAAACAGCGACAGAATGGTTTCCCTGTTTTAGTTTGTGCGCGATCCGATCGGCACCGTGTTTCGTTCGGGAAAAAATAAGCGCGCTATCGAAGTTGGTCCGTTCGAGCAGCGCCATCAGGAGGTCGAACTTCTGTTCAGCCGCGACCGGATAAACGGCGTGGGTCACGGTTTCGGCCGGGGAACGGCGCACACCAATCTCCACCAACTCAGGATCGCGCAAGACCCACGCGGCGAGGCGCTCGATCTCCGGCGGCAACGTTGCCGAAAAAAGAAGCGTCTGCCGATCGGTAGAAATTTTTTCGACGATGCGGCGGACATCCGGCAGAAAACCCATGTCGAGCATGCGATCGACTTCATCGAGCACGAGAATGCTGACCTGGCGCAAATCCATCGTCCGTTGCTCGAGCAGGTCGAGCAGGCGGCCGGGCGTAGCCGCCAGAATATCAATGCCGCGTTTGATTTCTTCACGCTGTTTCCCGTAACCGACGCCGCCATGGACGACCGCCGCGCGCAAATCGGTGAAACGTCCATAATCGCGGAACGCGGTTTCAACTTGCGCGGCCAGTTCGCGCGTCGGTTCGAGCACGAGGCAGCGAAATTTCCCGTGATGCCCAAGCAGGGTCAGAATTGGGAGCGCGAACGCCGCGGTCTTGCCGGTGCCGGTTTGGGCGGTACCGATTAAGTCTTTGCCTGCGAGGATGATCGGGAAGGCGCGGAGCTGGATCGGCGTCGGCTCGGTAAAGCCCATCGCCTGGGTACCGCGCACGACTTCCGGCGAAAGTTCGAAATTACTGAATGACACAGCCAAAGGTTAGTGCCTCTCAAAGAGGACGCAAAGGATGACGACGAGAATATTTTTTAGAGAAGCAGACACACAGGAATGATTAGAAATAATTTTTCCCTTCCTGTGTTCCTGCTTTCTTTAGAGATAGATGGCTCGCCTTCTTCGCATTTTCGTCCTCGCTGATACTCATAACAAGTTGCCGAAGAGGATTCTCGATCTCGCGCGCGAGGCGGATGAGATCTGGCATCTCGGCGACGTCTGCGAGCCGACCATTTCGGGTGATTTGGAGGCGCTTGGGCCGCCGGTCACGATTGTGCGCGGAAACTGCGACAGCAATTCCGAGTGGCCGCTGGTTGTCGATCTTGTTCGCGACGGTTTGAGATTTCGGCTCCAACATATTCCACCGGAGTCGCGGCCGGATGATGTCGATGTTGTCTTGCACGGTCACACCCACGTGCCGCGAAACGAGAAGCGCGGCGGCGTCTTGTTTTTGAATCCAGGTTGCGTGACGCGGCCCAATCAGGGATCGCCCGCGAGTGTCGCTTGGCTCGAGGTTCGTGATGGCAAAGCGCAGTGGCGCCTGGTTCTGCTAACATAAATTCTCGTCACTAGAAGTTTTCTCGATAACCATCAGGCGGATGCGGACCATTATCGTCACGGGATCGGCCGGTTTGATTGGTTCGGAGACAGTCCGGCGCTTTTCGCAGGAAGGCATGAATGTTGTCGGGATCGACAATGATATGCGCGCCCGGTTCTTCGGCGCCGAAGCTTCCACAAAAAAAACGCGCGACGACCTGGTTGCGAATGTCCGCGGCTACGAGCACCACGAATTTGACATTCGCGACGGGAACGCGGTCAACGAGCTATTCAAGCAGCATGGGGGTCATATCGTGGCTGTGGTGCATACGGCCTCACAGCCGTCCCACGACTGGGCGGCCCGCGATCCACAGACCGACTTCTCCGTCAACGCCAACGGCACGCTGAACTTGCTCGAAGCTGCGAGAAATTTTTGTCCAGAAGCGGCCTTTGTTTTTATCTCGACGAACAAGGTCTATGGCGACCGGCCAAACCATCTCCCACTGCGCGAGTTGCCGAAGCGGTGGGAAATCGAAGCCGGCCACGAGTACGAGCCTGGCATTCCCGAATCGATGAGCATCGATTGCACACAGCATTCGCTCTTTGGAGCTTCGAAAGCTGCCGCCGATCTGCTTGTCCAGGAGTACGGTCGCTATTTTGACATGCCGACGGTGGCTTTCCGCGGCGGTTGTCTAACCGGCCCGGCTCATGCCGGCGCGGAGCTGCATGGATTTCTCTCGTATCTGATGATTTGCACCGTGACGGGTCGCTCTTATCGCGTTTTCGGCTACAAAGGCAAACAGGTGCGCGATAACATTCACAGCTCCGACCTGGTTGAGGCCTGTGCCGAATTCATTCGGGCGCCCCGCGCGGGCGAGGTCTACAATATTGGCGGCGGTCGTTCTAGTAATTGCTCCATTCTCGAAGCGATCGAATTGTGCGAAGAGATCAGTGGCCGGCAATTAAACTGGCGCTACGAAGAAGCTAACCGCCGGGGCGATCACATCTGGTGGGTCAGCGATGTGCGAAAGTTCCAGTCCCATTATCCTGCCTGGAAAATTCGTTACGGCTTGCGCGGAACGTTGGAGGGAATTTACCGCGCCGTTCGAAATTGATAATTATTTTTCAGCTTCGCCGGATTTTCGGCTGAACCAGCGTCGCTTTTTCTTCGGCTCTTCTGCGGCAGGTGATTCTTTCTCTTTCGCCTTCGGCTCTTCGCGTTTCGTTTCTTTCTTTGGTTTTTCTTCCGGGTCTTTCCGTTTCGTCTTCTTTTCTTCAGCCGGTTTTTCTTCGACCACGACCGCGGCGTCGACCCATTCGATGAAAGCCATCGAAGCGGAGTCGCTCTTGCGCTGGCCGAGTCGCACGATGCGGGTGTAACCGCCGTTGCGCTCGGTGGACCGGGGCGCGATCTCATCGAACAACTTTTTGACCGCGTCTTTGTGCCGCAAGGTCGAAAAAGCCGTTCGCCGCGCGTGAATTGAGCCGTTCTTGCCAAGCGTAATCATTTTTTCGGCAAGAGGGCGGACCGCTTTCGCTTTAGCCAGCGTGGTTTTGATCCGCTGGTGCTCGATCAAATTGCAAACCTGATTGGCGAGCAGCGCTTTGCGATGCTCGGCTTTGCGGCCGAGCCGCACCGTCTTTTTCTGATGTCTCATCGGTTTGCCCTGATCGGATTACTTCCGTTCGGTCACAGCGACGGCAGCTGCAGCGCCATTTCCGCTCGCGCCGTCAGGCCCGGCAACAGGTTCGACCAGGCCAGTCTCGAACTTCATACCGAGACTCAGGCCGAGCTGTTGCAGTTTGTCTTTGATCTCGTTCAGCGATTTCTTGCCGAAGTTGCGATACTTGAGCATTTCGCTCTCAGTCTTCTGCGCGAGCTGACCAACGGTGGTGATGTTGGCGTTGTTCAAGCAGTTGGCCGCGCGGACACTGAGCTCAATTTCGTTCACGCTCATGTTGAGCAGCTTCTTCAGCTTCATGTTCTCTTCGCTTACACCGGCCGGCGTTTCGTCGAACTCGATCACTTCTTCGTTGAAGTTAACGAAGACGTCGAGGTGATGACGCAGGATCGCGGAGGCCTGGAGGAGCGCGTCGTCCGGGGTCAATCGGCCGTCGGTCCAAACTTCCAAAATGAGCTTGTCGTAATCGGTGCGCTGACCCACACGTGTGTTCTCGACCGCGTATTTCACGCGGGTGACCGGTGAGAAAATCGAATCGATTGGAATCAGGCCGATCGGCTGGTCGGCGCGTTTGTTCTCTTCGCCAGTAGCGAATCCGCGCCCGACCCGGACTTCGAGCTCGGCATCGAATTTGTGTTTCTTGTCGAGTGTGCAAATCACCAGCTTTGGATTGAGCACTTCGTAGCCGGCCACTTCCTGAATGTCGCGGGCGGTGACTTCGCCTTCCTTGTTTACGCTGAGTGAGAGTTTTTTCGGCTCGTGATCTTCGGCTTTGAATTTCACTTTCTTAAGATTGAGCACGATGTCGGTCACGTCCTCAACCACGCCCGGGAGGGTGGCGAACTCGTGTTGCACGCCTGTGATTTTTACAGCGGTAATGGCGGCCCCTTCGAGCGACGAAAGCAGCACGCGCCGGAGGGAATTTCCAACGGTGTGCCCATAACCGGCCTCAAATGGCTCGGCGGTAAACTTGGCGTAAGTGTCTGTGGCTGTGCTCTCGTCCTTACTGAGAGTCTTCGGCATTTCAAAACGACCGTAACGAACTGGCATGGTGAGAATTAAGAAGTGGGAATTATGAATTAAGAAATGGCTGTAACGACATTTCGTCCTTCTTTAATTCTGACTTCTTCCTTTCGGATTGCCGGGTTTCCCCTGGCGAGTGCGGTTTCACGTCCAGCGACGGAGACCCAGGGACCAACGGCGTGTTTCAAAAACTCGCTGCGAAGCATGGAATAAAGAGCATCCCGGCGCTTTTGCAAGTGGTGCTGAAATTCTGCGCTCCTCGCTGCCTGGTGCGCGCTCCATTGTCTCGCGTAACACTCTTGCTACAATGGCCGTTTGCCATGTCCCAACATGTCTAAAGCCCGCGTTGAAAGAAATATCTACCGAGGTCCTGCTAAGCCTGAGTTGGGCGGAGTCTCTCTCGTTTTCCCAGTTCGCAACGAGTCATTCATGATTGAAATGACTTTGCGAAACTACTCCTCGGAATTGCAGTCGCGGATCGCCGATTTTGAACTGATCGTGGCCGAAGACGGCAGCACCGATGACACGAAGAGCGTTCTGGAGCGGCTAGAAAAGGAGTTGTCGATTCGTCTTTTTACCAGCGATGAACTAAAGGGTTATCAAAAGGCGCTGATCGATGCGGTCTCCCTCGCGGAAAAGGAGTGGGTTTTTATTGTCGATTCGGACTATCAATTCGCGGCGATCGATTTTTGGAGGCTCGAACCCCTGCGCGATCGTTACGACGTAATCCTCGGAATGAAAGCGCCGCGAAATGACCCTTGGTATCGAGTCTGGCTTTCCTGGGGCTATAACTTTCTTCTTCGGTTCTTCTTCGGAGTGCCTTATCACGACATGGATACCGGCTTCCGTCTTATTCGCCGGAAAGCGCTTCACGAGCTAATGCCAGAGGTCCGCCACATGACCACGTTTACCGCTGAGTTTGTGGTGCGCGCTCATTATGCCGGCTATAAGATCGTCGAAGTTCCCGTTCCTCATTACGAACGCAAGATAGGAGCTACCACCATTTACTTCATTTCGAGTTTATTTGGAATCTGCCTGCGGCAATTCCTCGGCGTGCTGAACAAGAAGCGTGAGTTTGTTCAGCGCGGCCTGAAAGGCCTGGTGCCAATGTTGGGACTCCTTGATCGTTTGCGCGAAGCCTTGACCTAAATCCGCTCGGAATTTCCGGCCTGAGAGGTTACCTCTGTTTCAATGAGCGGATCGGACGTGAAGACCTTTGGCTGGCCTGGCGTTGGATTCTTGCTGCTCATCAACCTGATCGCGGCGAGTCTCTTTTTCTCACCCGGTATGGGCGATGTCGGAACCTGGGGGACGTGGATACGCGAAATGTCGGCGTTCGGATTAGTGGGCGGCTTCGTTCACAGCGGAACGGATTATCCGCCGCTGGCGTTAATCATACTCGCCACGGTTTCGCGATCCGCCGATGTCTTTGGAACCACAGTGTTTCTAAGTCTGAAGTGTTCGCTGCTTATCTTTCTGACCGCGACTGCCGCTACTTTCTACTGGTTTTCGCGTAACCTCATCTTAACTGCGGTGCTGGAATTCAGCCTGATCTTGAACAGCGTCGCGCTCGGCTACCTGGATATTTATTTCGCGCCCTTTCTTATCGCGACGTTTTTTCTGCCTTCAGCGAGGACATTTTAAGATGGGAGTTCTGATGCTTGCCATTAGTTGCTCCATCAAATGGCAACCGTTGCTGATCGCACCTTTTATCTGCATCTGCGTGATTAGCGCCGCGGGCGAAGGTTTATCCGGGCGTGACAAAGCCTATAAGCGGGCCGTGCCGTTCATGATTGCTGTGCTTCTGGTTGTTCTCCCGATGGTCATGATGTTTGGCGCGGGGGCAATTATCAATTCGCTTCAACGCGCAATGACTCGGCATAATTTCATTTCGGGTTACGCCTTGAATTTTGGCTGGCTGCATGCGTGGGCGCTCCATCTCTGGGCACCTGAGAAGTATGGAAGCCTTCAAAATGGAGAGATTGACTTGATCCAGTCACGCGACGCACTGCTGCTGCTGCCCGAAAAAGTCCTGTTTTATCTTAGTTATGGAGCGATTCTCATTGCTTTTGCGCTACAGAAGAAAACGTTCAAACAGTTGATCGTTTATTCGATGCTGGGATACCTGGCTTACTTCCTTTTCAATACGGGCGTGCATGAAAACCATTTGTTTCCGATCGCATGCCTCGCGTGGATCCTGGTCTTCATTGATTCAAGTCAACTCGTCCGTGCCATCAACTTAAGCATTGCGGCAAACATCAACCTGTTCCTTTTCTTTGGCGTCTTCGGCCAGCGCGTAAACCCGGTCATCGCCGGACTCGATATCACGCTTTTGTTTGCGCTCGCCAATCTGTGCCTGTTCGGCGGCTTTCTGTTGCACACTTTCAAAGTCGACAACGTCCGACTCAAGTTCTGGCAATCGCGGAAGCCTCAGCCATCAGACGCAGCGAGCTGAACTCGCGGTCGCGCTTTAGCTCTCGACGATTTCGTCCGGCAGTTCGTGCGAAGATGTCGATCTTTTCGGGAAATGCGAAGCGAGCGCTTTACCCGTTTCCTCGATCGCTTCGACCAATGCCTGACTGAATTTTTCGTTTCGGAAATGCTCGCGCATTTTGTCAACGAGCCGCTGCCAAAGGTGCTCGCCGCATTTTTCGTGAATCGCTTTATCGCCGACGACGGCGAACTTGTGGGCGCGGGGCGCCACGAAAATGAGCACGGCATTGCGTTCCGGTGTTTTGTCCATGCCGAGCCGGTGAAATTTTTTCTGTGCAGTGATGAGCGGATCGACATCCAACGTGCCGCGCTGAATGTAAACGCGGATTTCGCCAGACGTGTTTGATTCCGCGTCACGAATCGCCTGCACGATCTGGTCGTGTTCGAGTTTGCTTAGAAATTCTTTGGTGCGCATCGCTTTACCAGCTGGAACCGGCGCCGCCCCCACCGAAACTGCCACCGCCGCCACTGAATCCGCTGAATCCCCCGCCGCCACCCGAAGACCATCCGCCTCCTCCACCGCCCATCGGCAGGAAGATGGGACCGCTTCGGCGCGAGGAGTAGCCGTAACCGCCGAGTCGTCGCATCATTCTCGAAATGATCATCAAGACCGCGACAAAGATGATGAAGAACAAAAAACTTGGTGCTGGGGCGTTGCGGTGTCGCTCCGCCACAGTTTTCCCCGATCCCTTGTATTCGCCGCGAATCGCTTTGAAGATCGAATCGATCCCTTCGGCCAAACCACCTTCGTAATCGTTGTTCCGAAAATGCGGTTTGATCCGGTATTCCGTGACGTCGAACGCAGTTAGGTCCGGAAGGGCGCCCTCCAATCCATAGCCGACTTGAATAAACATTTTCCGGTCTTGTGTGAAAACGAATAACACAACGCCGTTACGCTCTCCTTTTTGCCCAACACCCCACGCTTGGGCGACCCGCTGGGTGTAATCGGCAATCTCCGAGTCGCTTTGCATTTTGGGGAACACCGCGACCACGACTTGGTTTGAGGTCTCGCGCTCGAATTGGGCGAGCTGTTCGTTGAAACGATGCGCGGCTTCTTTTGGAACGACGCCGGCGTAATCGTTGAAGTAAGCCGCTGGTTTCGGCGGAATGACTTCCGCGGCATAGCTCGACATCGCCGCCAAAAAGAAAAGTAATACGGCGGCTACTCGGCGGATCGAGCAATCCCTCGCTCGACGCCAGAAGTAATGCGCCTTCGGCGCAGTATCTAACATCGTCCGACGGAGCGGCCGATCCACCTTACGGAGTCGCGGCCGCAGTCGCCGCCGGTGCGGGCGAGCCGAAATTGAAATTGACGGTTGGCGCCTTTTCCGCGCCTGGTTGGGCGGCAAAGAATGGACGCGGAGAAAAGCCAAACATTCCGGCGATCATGTTGGTCGGAAAGCGGCGCACGGCGGTATTGAAGTCTTGCACCGCGCCGTTGAAATTATTTCTTTCGACCGAGATCCGGTTTTCCGTGCCTTCAAGTTGCGCTTGGAGTCCGAGAAAATTCTGGTTCGACTTCAACTCAGGATAACGTTCAACCACTACGAGCAAGCGGGAGAGCGCGTTGCTTAACTGGCCTTGGGCCGCTTGAAATTGCTCGAGCTGCGCCGCATCGGTCGGCGCTTTGTTTGGGTCGAGTTGAACGCGCCCGACGCTCGCCCGCGCGTTGGTTACTTCGACAATTGTCGATTTCTCGAAGTTGGCCGCGCCTTGCACAGTGTTCACGAGATTCGGAATTAAGTCAGCGCGGCGTTGATAAACCGTCTGCACGTCCCCCCATTTTTTATTCACAGTCTGATCGAGTGTGACGAGCCGGTTATAGGTGCCCCAGAAAAACAGCCCAATGACGAAAACGATAAAGAGGATGATGACAACCAATCCACCGCAACCGATCGCGAATTTATTCATAAGAACGACAATGTAAGTGCCAGCAATCGTTCAGGAAAGCGGTGGCTAAGTCAAACCCGCTACCGCCCGAGGACGAGCCGCAGAAAATAGGCGTCGGAGAACTTCGCGCTCATTCCCTGCCGGACGATGAGCGCGTTCAACGATGGGATGATATATAAGCGCTCATAGTTTGAGCCAAGCCCGACGACTATGTCTGCCGGCGCCGCCCGGCAAAGGCAGACGCCAATCCAATGTGCCCGCTGCCATTTGAGGTCGAGTTCCTTCTCGATGTCGATTTCGCGCGCGTTCGGAGCTTGTCGATTCAACCAGAAGGTCAGGCCATACGAAGGGTTCACGTCGGATCCGACGAATGCCTGACCGAGCAAGTTCGCGGGAACAAGTTGTTTTCCATGATAATTGCCGTGTCCAAGCAGTAACTCTCCCAACCGAGCCCATTCGCGCGCGCTCAATTCAAACCCGCTCGCCGGCAACGGATTGCCGCGGCCGTCTTTTTTGAATTCGAGACTCGTCAGGCCAAGCGGCGACAGAACATTCTCTTCCAAATAGGAAATGGTCGACCGTCCGTTCAGTTTTCGCCGCAACAGCTCCGCGAAAATTTGAAGATGGCTCGGGCCGTAGGCGAACGCCGATCCCGGAGCAGCAACCAGCGGCAATTGAATTGCCGCGGCATTTCGGTCACGAATCGATTCACTATGAAGATGCGGTGCCGGTTCGATTCCATCGGTCTGATTTAACAACTGGCGAATCGTGATCTGCGATCTGCGCGGGTCGGCTTTCCATTCCGTGATGGTGTCGGCGACTCGGTCGTCCAGTTTGATCAAACCATCCCGCACAGCGCAAAGCGCGGCGATCCCCCAAAAGCTTTTCGTGCCGCTGAAAATCTTACAGCGCGAGTCCGCCGATCCCCCATTGGCGTAGTGCTCGAAAACAGTGCGCCCGTTTTGCATCACGAGTATGGAAAAGCCGCGTTTGCTCTCGGAGTAGCTGGCGGCGCGCGCGCAGTTCCCCGGCTGGATGTCAGCGAAAGACGATATCGATGTTGCGAGCGACGCCAGGATCGACAACGCGACAAAGCGCGCCGTCATTCCGATGCTGGAGTTGGTGTCGCAGTCGTCGTGCCGCGGTCCTCGGTGGCAACTACAGGGGGACGCGCGCTTACCGGCAGTTGCCGGGTGCGCAATTCTTCAACGTTTGGCAGCTCGTCGAGATTGCGCAGACCGAAATGATCGAGGAAAAAGTCCGTTGTCTCGTAAAGCAACGGACGCCCCGGAATTTCGGCACGCCCGGAAATTTTGACGAGTCCGCGCTCCATCAAGGTTTGCAAAACGCCGTCGATCGTGACGCCGCGGACCGCTTCGACATCGGCGCGCGTGATCGGCTGACGGTAAGCAATGATGGCGAGGGTTTCGAGCGCGGGCGAGCTTAAGCGCGCCGGCTTCGGCGCCGGGAAAAGTCCGCGGACCCATTGGGCGTACTTTGGATCGCTCGCCAGCTGCCAGCCGTCGGCTTTTTCGACAAGCTGAAACGCGCGCTCATGTTGAACGTATTCGATTTTTAATTGCTCAATCGCGGCAGCGACTTCCGCCGGTCGAACATTTGCGAATTCGTTAGGCGACAATTCGTCTTCCGCGCCGGCGTTGCGGAGAGCATCGACAATCTCTTTGGTCGAGACGGGCTTCTGCGCGCTAAAGAGCAACGCTTCGATGACGCGAGTAAGGTTCATTGCTTCTAATTTGTGCCGATCGCGCTTTGGATTGCGTCGGCGATGCGATTGGCGTGTTTGTCAATCTTGTCGAATTCGCGGCCTTCGATCAAAAGGCGAATTTTCGATTCGGTACCGGAGTAGCGCAGAAGAATGCGACCTTTGCCGGCGAGCTCACGTTCTACTTCCTCGCGCAATTTAACGACTTCGCGCAGTTCCTCGATCGGCGGTTTCGATTTGACCACAAGGTTGCGCTGCGCCTGGGGATATTTTTTGAGACACTTTTTCAATTTGCTTAGCGGCTGACCCGTTGTGTGCATGATCCGCAAAATCTGAAGTGCACTGATGATGCCGTCGCCGGTGGTTGTGAAATCGCGGAAGATAATGTGGCCGCTTTGTTCGCCGCCGAGGTTGAGATTTCGAGAAACCATTTCTTCAATCACGTAACGATCGCCCACTTTGGTGCGAATCACTTTGCCGCCGTTGGCCGCGAGCGTTTCGTCCAGGCCAAAGTTACTCATCACGGTCGCGACCAGCGTGTTATCGCGAAGCTGATTCGATTTCAAAAGATCGAGCGCGGCGATGGCCAGAATTTCGTCACCATCAACGATCTCGCCGTTTTCATCGCAAAGCAGAACCCGGTCGGCGTCGCCATCGTGAGTGATACCGACATCGGCGTCGGTCAATTTTACGATGCGCTGAATTTCGTCCGGATGGGTACTGCCGCATCCGTCGTTGATATTCATTCCGTTCGGCTCGTTGTGTGCGACCGCGACGTCGGCCCCGAGCTCGCGCAAAATGCACGGCGTCGATTTGTAAGCGGCTCCATTCGCAACATCGATGGCGATGCGTAATTCTTCGAGCGACATTTTTCGCGGGAAACTCGCCTTCGCGAATTCGACGTAGCGGCCAAGGGCGTCGTCGATGCGCGCGGCGCGTCCGATTTTACCAGCCGTCGGCCGGATATTGTCGATCTTGCCGCTGAAAACCAAGTCCTCGATTTGTGCTTCGACTTGATCGTCGAGTTTGTAGCCATCGTGCCGGAAAAATTTGATGCCGTTGTCTTCGTAAGGATTGTGAGAAGCGGAAAGAACAATGCCGGCATCGGCCCGAAGCGAGCGGGTGATATAAGCCACGCCCGGCGTTGGCAGCGGACCGATGACGAGAACATCGACTCCAAGCGAAGTGATTCCCGCGACGAGCGCGTTCTCAAGCATGTAGCCGGAGAGACGAGTGTCTTTGCCGAGCACGATCTTCGGACGCGCGCCTTCCGGGAGTGTGCGTGGATTTAATTGGGTGAAAACATGCGCGGCCGCGCGGCCAAGTTTCAGCGCGGTCTCGGCCGTGACGGGTTCGACATTAGCGACACCGCGCACGCCGTCGGTGCCGAAAATCTTTGTCGCCTGTTTCATTGCCTTACTGAAACGCTCCGATGCCGGTTCGTAAACGGGAAAGTGGAGCGAGCATTCTTTATCGTCCTTATGTAGATTCGGTCTTACTCGCAATTTCTTTCTTTGCTGCGTTTAGTTCGTTGATTTTGCGATGCAGCGTCCGCCGGCTGATCCCGAGTTTTTTCGCAGCCGCCGTCACGTTTCCATTCGTTGTCGCCAATGCCTGTAAAATCAGTTTGCGTTCCGTTTCATGAAGATCGAGCGGGCTGGCCTTTTCACCAAACGCTTTGGACGCCGAAATACCACGCGGAAGTGCTGCGCCGGCTGCTTGTCGCAAAGCGGAAGGCAAATCGCGGGGCGTAATTTTCGGTCCGGTCGCCATCACGACGCCATGTTCGATGGCGGTGCGCAGCTCGCGGACATTGCCCGGCCAATGGTAAGTGAGCAGCGCGTTCATCGCTTCACTCGTAAGGTCGCCAACTTCCTTATTGTTCGCTTTGGAAAATTGGCGCAGAAACGCCCGCACCAGTAATGGAATATCGTCTTTGCGCTCGCGCAACGGGGGCATGATGATCCGCACGACATTGAGCCGAAAATACAAATCGTCGCGGAACTTTCCTTCCTTCACCAACTGCTCGAGATTTTTGTTGGTCGCGGCGATCAACCGGACGTCCGCTCGCAAAGTTTGATTGCCGCCGACGCGCTCAAATGCGCGCTCTTCGCTGATCACGCGCAGCAACTTTACTTGCGTCATCGGCGGAATTTCAGCGACTTCGTCCAAAAAAATCGTGCCGCCGTTCGCCTGTTCGAATCGCCCCATCCGGCGTTCATGCGCACCAGTGAACGCACCTTTTTCGTGACCGAACAATTCACTCTCGAGCAACGTCGGTGATAATGCGGCACAGTGGACAGTCACAAATTTCGCTTTGTTCCGCCGGCTTAAATTGTGAATCGCGTGCGCGGCCAATTCTTTTCCGGTACCGCTTTCGCCTTCGATCAAGACATTCGCCGATGACGGCGCGACTTGACGGATCGTGTCCAGTACTTCGTGCAGGGCGGGCGAATCACCGATCATGTTCTCGAGCCCGTAACGTTCGTCGACCTGCTGTCGCAAACTCTGATTTTCCTGCTCCAGTTTGCTGTCTCGCAACGCCCGTGCGATCAGCATTTCAACCTTGTCGAGATTGAGCGGCTTGGTGACGAAATCGTAGGCGCCGCGTTTCATCGCTTCGACCGCCGTGTCGACCGAGCCGTAGGCCGTCATCATGATGCAAATTGGCGGCTGCGGCATTTTCAGCGCCCGATCAATCAACTGCATGCCGTCTTCGCCGCCGAGGCGCAGATCGGTCAGGACAAGATCGACATGTTCGCGCTCGAGAACGTTCATGGCGCTGGCAATGTCACCCGCCACGTAAACGTCGTAATCGTTCTCGAGCAGGCGGCGCAGTCCGTCCCGCGTATGTTTTTCGTCATCAACGATCAGGACGATGGGTTGGATGGAATCCATGAGTAATTTTCGGCAATGGCGATGTGCGCCATTTATTCTCACTCAAACACGCCATCTCTCAATTACGAAGATATTGCTAGCAAGTTTGGAATTGCCGAGAAGAGCGACGGACGACGATTACATCGGCTCGGCCGTCGGCGTGGCCTGGTAGAATAACCGCGGATGACTACCGCGCCGGCGGTTCTTCGTGATAAGGCAAGCCGGATTGATAAAGGGCGATCTTACTTCGCAGCGATTCGGCGAGAGATGTGATGCCGTTAGCATTCGCGATTTCGAGCGCGTCGTTTGCAGCTGCTATCGCCTTGGTGAAGTCACCATTTTCTGCATAGGCAGCAGCCAGCGTGTGAAGAAAGACGGGATTATGTCCGTCTGTGGCGAGGACGGCCTGTTCCGCTAGCTCCACAGCCTTTTTCCCATTCCGGAGTTTGGCATCAGCTGCCGTTGCAAGAAGCCAGGCCAGATTATTTTGGGCTGGAACAGATCCCGGATTACTTTTTAGAGCCGCTTCATATTCACGCACCGCTTCTTCGACCCGTCCTTGTTGCCGAAACACATTGGCCAGATTGTTATGGGCATCCGCGTAATCGGGTCGCAATTCCAGAGCCAGGCGATAGTGAAGGATCGCATCGTCAAGCTGTCCTTTCTGGCGGAACGCGTTTGCAATGCTGTAATGGCTCTCGGCGTGATCGAATTGAAGTCCGAGCGTCGTTGAGTATGCCTCGATCGCAGCGTCGATGTCGCGCTTCTGTAAAAACGCATTGCCGAGGTTGATGTACGCGTCCGCGTGAAGTGGCCTTTTTTGGACCGCTTTGCGCAAATGAGATATCGCCTCATCCACATCGCCTTCCTGCAAATAAGCAGCGCCGATGTTATTCTCCGTGTCGGGATCGTCCGGCGAAATTCTAAGAGCAGTTTGAAATTCCTCCATCGCTTCACTCATTCGGTCCGTTTGGAGAAGCGCCTTGCCGAGATTGTTATGATCTTTGCTTTGGTCCGGCCGCAACTCGAGCGCCTTTCTAAAATCGCGAATCGCTTCATCGAGACCCCCGCGCTCTGACAAGAACGAACCGAGATTGCTGTAAGCCATCCAGCAATCGGGATTGCGCGCAATGGTTGTGCGCCAAAGAGTTTCAATGTCGCGATAGACATGGCTTTGTCGCCAAGTCAAGAGTCCCAGAATTAAAATCGGCGCAATGGAAATCGCCGGCCGCAGAACCCCTTTTGCAGGCGCAATTGAATCCAGGCCCATCGTCAGTCCGGCGGCGAATAGTGTGAGCGGAGGGATGCATGCGAGGTACTGGAAGTGGTCGGCGACAAAAGAATAGATAAAGGGAAAGACGTTGATAAAGCCGAGGGCCGGGGAGAGTAGACCAAGAAAAAGAAGTGCAGCCGCGAGAGGTCCGCGAAATTTGCTCCTAAGCTTCCAGGCAATGGCGAGCAATAGAATCAGAGCTGCCGGAAAGAGATACTGCCACCACACCGTGCCGCTAATGTGCCAGCGTGGGTAAATGAAAGTGAGCTTTGTCGGCCAAGCGAGTTTGAAAAAGTAAAACCAAAAGTCGCGCCCGGCGATAAGACACCGCTGTAAGATCGACAATTGAAACGCGGTCCCCTGTGCACCGATGAAAATTCGCTCGAGCCAGGCAGTAAAAAGGCCTGCACCGACGCCGATGACGAAGAACGGCAGCAACGGCAGCAGGTCCTCACGCAGGCGAACGCGGCCTCGTTTCCACCACAAAACCACGGCGATTATTGCCGGCAATGGGGCAATCGCGGTCTTGCAAAGCAAACCCAAGATAAAAAGAGCGAGCGAGCTGATGTAGGCGAGGCGATTTCTGCGCTCGTCGAAATTGAGATAGGTGAGAATCGAGCAGAAAAAAAATAAACCAGAGAGAGTGTTCTTGAGTTCTGAAATCCAAGCGACCGATTCAACTTGGACAGGATGCAGAGCAAATAATGCCGCGGCCAGCCATGCGCCCGGAATTTTGAGCCGCCGCAAAATCTGGAGCAAAACAACTGCGCCCAAGCTGTGCAGGAGAATATTGACTAGGTGATAACCCAGGACCGAATCACCCCAGAGCTTCTGTTCGATCCAGAAGAAGCTGTGAACCAGCGGATAATACTGTTGAGTCGCTCCAACCCGTGTCCAGATGTCGGCTAGGCCTTGCCATGACCGCAGCGCTGGCTGTGTGATATGGCGATTGTCATCCCAAATCAGCTTACCATTCCAAGCCGGCAAATAGGCTGCCGCGGTAATAGCAATCAGCGCGAGGGCGAAAAGCCAAACCCGCTGCGAACTCTTCTCTCTGCTTCGGACCTGTGGCTTTGCCATTCAGCTTGCGCTCAATTTCGAGCTCGAATCTCCCGCTTCCAGCATGCGGACGCGTCTGTCGATGTGGGGCAGGCGAATCGTCAAGGTGAGTCCTTTACCTTCACTGCTTTCGATCGACAGCTCGCCGCCGTGCTCGCGCACAATTCGGCGAACAATCAAAAGGCCGAGGCCGGTGCCGCTGGTCTTGGTTGTGAAATAGGGTTCGAATACGCGACTGAGATTCTCCGCGGAAATTCCGCCGCCCGTGTCGGTGAATCGAACGATCACGTGCGATTCGTCCAGGTCGGTGCGGATCCGTAAAATTCCGCGGCTCTTCATCGCTTCGAAACTGTTTTTGATCACGTTGTAAAACGCCTGTTTTATCTGGTCGCGATCCAGCTCGAGCAGCGGTAGATCCGAGCGCAGCTCCTGTTCGACGACGATATCGCGGTCTTTGATTTCGAGTGCAAAAAACCGAACCGCTTCTTCGACGATCGCATTAATGTTTTCCGGGCGCAGCTGTGGACGAGTCGGACGAATCGCCCGCAGGAACTGACTGATGATGGAATCGAGCCGGTTAATCTCGGCGCGCGCGACTTCCACCGATTCCTGGAGCTCGGCGCCCTTTGCTCCGTCCAGCTTGCGCGCTTCGCGTTCGATCAATTGCAAATGAATATTGAGTGAGTTCAGCGGATTCCCGATTTCGTGGGCCACCCCAGCGGCGAGCAAAGTCAACGCGTTCAGTCGTTCCGACTCGATCGTTTGCTGCTCGGTGCGCCGACTTTCAGTAATGTCGCGCAAAATAATCGCGTGTCCGACCCGTTCGCCTGTAGCTGCGGTCGCCGACCCTGGACCGGGGACAGCGTCCCCGGCTACAAAATCCTGGCGCTCGATCACGAGCGGGACGCTGTAAAAATTAATGAATCGGTTGGTGGGATAGAATATCTCCATATCGCGGCTGACCGCGCCTTCGCGCGAGAGAGCGTTCCAATCCAACCCGCGAACGCGCTCGTCCAAACGTTTGCCGAGCGAGTCTTCCGCTTCTAATCCGAACAATTGGCAGGCGGCGTCGTTGAGATAAGTGATTCGCCCTTTCGAATCGGTAACGATGATTCCTTCCTGGATGGAATTGAAAACCGTTTCGAGAAAACCTTTCTCCTGCGCGAGGCGCAGAAAATAATTCTGCACTTCCTCCGGCCCGATCTTGCCGAGGCGGCCGATTAGTTTTTCAACGAACCCGGCTTTCATCGCTCTGGCTGAACTTCGATTCTGGACATCTCCAAGCGGAGATAATTCAAGATCACTGGCGCAAGCACCATTCCAGGGATGCCCATCAGGCGTTCTCCGATGATGAGCGCGAGCAGTGTCAGCCAGATCGGATTGCGAATGAGATCGCCGATGATTTTGCTGTTTAGGAAATATTCCAGCTTGTGGATCGCGATCAGGAAAATGAGAGCTATCAGCGCGATCTTCAACGAAACGGTGAAAGCAACACAGACAATGATCGTGTTACTGACAAGGTTACCGACAATGGGGAGCAAACCGCAAAGAAATGTTAGGGCGATCAGTAGCGGCGCGTCTGGCAACTGAACTCCCAGGACAAAAATCGCAGTCAGGACGGTATTGATGAGCGAGATCGTGATCTGTGCGCCCATCACCGTGGCAAAGCTTCTATAGAAATCGCGGAAACGGTCGGAAAGTTCGCCGCAAAAGACCGAATAAAGATTGTTCCTGGACGCGGGAACATTACGAGAAAGATCCAGCTGGCTGTTAAAGAAGAGGCTCACCGCCGCGACAATTCCAATTGCGACGAATATGATGAACGTGGTTGCGTTCCGGGCGAAGGTGGCGACGTCTTTGAGATAGTTTGTTTCTTCCTTGAACGCACCGATCACGAATGCCTTCAGACTATCGAAATCGGTAAAAGGCAGTTCGATTTGCCGGGCCTGGGCCCAGGCGCTGGCCGATGGAAGAGAACTGTCGGCGACTTCGGGCAATTCGCGGATCGCAGTCCGAGTAAAAAACCCCGCGCCACAAGCGATTCCAGCGACAACCACCAGAAACAAAATTAACGCGATCCACTTGTTTTTTGTAAGGGCCAGTAGTTTGGACAAGGCAAAATAGGAAAAAAGAATTGCGAGCAGTGGCGGGCCCAGATGCAACCCTCCGGCCAGCACCAGCATGAAAACAAGCACGGCGTAGGAGATGCGTCGCGGCGTCAACATGATCGGCCTCCGGTAGCTGTTCTTATTACAGCCTTCACGACGAAGTGAAATTCTTCACTTCATTCGGAATAACAACAGAAGAATCAGTGCGTCTCGGCCGGAGCCGGCTGGCCGGTTTCCTTCTCGGCTCGCTCTCTTAGCGCAGCTTTTCGAGAAAGTTTGACCCGGCCTTTGTCATCGATCCCGATGCATTTGACCCAGATGGTGTCACCGGCTTTGACCACGTCTTCGGTGCGTTTGACCCGGAAGTCGGCCAGCTCCGAAATGTGGACGAGTCCTTCCTTGCCCGGCAGAACTTCGACAAAGGCGCCGAACTCTTTGGTGGAAACAACGCGCCCCTGATAGGTCGTGCCGATTTCAATTTCCTTCGTCATCCCGCCGATGATTTCCTTCGCGCGCGCCATCGATTCGCCACTGGTCGCGTAGATGTGGACCGAGCCGTCATCCTCGATGTTAATCTCGGCGCCGGTTTCAGCCACGATCCCCTTGATCGTTTTGCCGCCCGGTCCGATGAGCGCGCCGATTTTCTCGGGATTAATTTTGATCGTCTCGATCCGTGGGGCGTATTTCGACAACTCCGTCCGCGGTTTGTCGATTGTGCCGTGCATGATTTGAAGAATCTTCGTGCGCGCTTCTTTGGCGCGGGTGATCGCTTCGGCCATGATCTTGTGGCTGACGCCGGGAAGTTTCAGATCGAGTTGGAACCCGGTCACGCCGTTATCCGTACCGCAAAGTTTGAAATCCATGTCTCCGAAATGATCTTCCGAACCGATAATGTCAGTCAGCAGTTCGTAACGTTTCAATTGTCGATCTTCGCTATGCTCAGTCACCAGTCCGACGGAAATTCCGGCGACCATTCCCTTCACCGGCACACCCGCGTCCATCAGCGCGAGCATTCCACCGCACACGCTCGCCATTGAAGTCGACCCGTTGGATTCCATGATCTCACTCGAGATTCGAATCGCGTATCGAAAATCGTTCTCGCCCGGCACAACCGGCTCCAACGAACGCTCAGCTAGTGCGCCGTGCCCGATTTCGCGCCGTCCCGGTCCACCGGTGCGACCGGTCTCACCGACACTGAACGGCGGAAAATTATAATGGAGAATGAAACGCTTCGAAGTCATTCCGCCACCGTAGGCGTCAATGTTTTGCGCTTCTTCAATTGGCGCGAGCGTGACGAGGGCCAGCGCCTGGGTTTCGCCGCGTTGGAAAATGGCCGATCCGTGCGCGCGTGGCAGCACGCCCACTTCACACGTAATCGGTCGCAAGTCCTGGTAACCGCGGCCGTCGACTCTCTTTTTCTTGTCCAGAATGCTGATGCGAAACGCTTTCTTCTGGACGTGATCGAATGCCTGCGAGATCGAGAACGCATCAGTCTCGGGATGTTTTTCCAAGATCGCCATCTTCACTTCTTCGCGCAGCGCTTCGATTGCTTTGGCGCGGGCGACTTTGCCCGGTGTGTAAAGCGCGCCTTCGATTCGGTCGCCCGCCACTTGGTAGGCAATTTCGAGTAACTCCGGCTTGACGTTGAGTAGCGGCATCTCGCGTTTTGGTTTCGCAATTTGCGACGCGAGCTCTTTTTGAATGCGAATCATTTCCCGCGCCTGCCCATGCGCGAATTCGAGCGCTTTGACGAAATCCGCTTCCGGAATTTGGTTGGCCGCGCCCTCAATCATGATCACGTCGTTTTCCATTCCGACGTAAACCAAATCGAGATCGCTTTGCTGCCGCTCAGAGTGAGTCGGGTTCGCTATGAATTGGTCGTTAACGCGGCCCACCCGAACTGCGCCGATCGGTCCGGCAAAGGGAATATCCGAAACGGATAGCGCAGCCGATGCGCCGTTGATCGCAAGAATATCGGGATCGTTCTCGCCATCAGCGCTGAGTAAGATCGAGATGATCTGCGTGTCGTAAAAATAACCTTGCGGAAAGAGCGGGCGCAGAGGGCGATCGATCATCCGCGACGTGAGCGTTTCTTTTTCGGTGGGACGTCCTTCGCGTTTGAAGTAACCGCCGGGAAATTTTCCAGCGGCGGCCGCTTTTTCACGGTAATCGACCGTGAGCGGAAAATAATCCTGACCTTCCTTGATGCCGGTGGCGGAGACCGCGCTGACCAGCACCATCGTATCGCCGCACGACACAATGACTGCGCCGTCGGCGAGCTTGGCGATTCTGCCTGTTTCTATCGATATCTGATTGGGCCCAATCTGGGCTGTGACCTTCTGTTGCATATAATTATCCTGGATGTGCGAGTTCCAGGTCGGTCACCCTGACTGTAGGTTTTAATTCCGATCCCGCGGTCGCGGGACGGGCGGACCTAAAACCTAAATTCAAGGTGCCTGGCGACCTGGTTGTCGCGTTTTTAGTTTTCAAATCGGCGTCGCACTGAAACCCGGACGCTAAGATCGACCTCCGACCGGCGGCTATTTCCGCAGGTTCAGTCCGTCGATTAACTTTTTGTAGCGTTCGGCTTGGGACCGGCTCAAATAATCGAGCAAACTCCGGCGCTGGGCCACCATTTTCAGGAGGCCGCGGCGCGAGGAATGGTCCTTGGCGTGGCTTTTCAAGTGTTCGGTCAATTGCCCGATCCGGCGTGTCAACAGCGCGACTTGGACGTCTGCGCTGCCGGTGTCCTTGCCGTGCAACTGGAACTGCTTGATATCCAGCGTTTCCGTATTCTCAGCCATTTCGAAGCGCCTATTCTAGACCAAGACGACGGAATCGCAAGGCCGCTGCTTGAGTTAAAACGGAATCGGTAACCGGTCGGGCGGAACCCATTTGTCGCGTGCTGCTTGTGATCTGATGAGCTCTCGCGAGTAATGCGCTTCCACCGGCCGGCGCTTTGTCCAGTCTTCAACGATCAAATTGATCCGCCGCCAAAGTGGAAGATCCACCTCGGACGTGTTGGCGACGTGTTCGAGCAGTCGCATCCAAAAAGTCGTCAGCGTTTCGTGATAAAGATTGCCGACGCCGTGGTGCGCGGCGAAAGCGCGGATCTTTTCGCGCATTAGTTCCAATGCTTGCTCCGGGGGAAATGAATCCAGATAACTCAGGGCGACCGCGATGTGGGCGGCGTGAGTGAATTCCGATGCCGGAATGGTCGCGTTTTCAAACGCAGAAACGAGCGTGGCGACCTCGCTGTTGCTGGCGAAACCTCGCGTTCTCAATGAACGATCGCACCGCCCCACTTGCCCCAGGCCCAGAGCAAGATGATCGCGCCGATGATCGACATGATGAATCCAGCCGGATGAAACGCCGAGCCAGGTGTTGGCCGCGAAAAGAGCCGCCCGATCAAACCGCCCAGGATGGATCCGCCAATACCGAGAAGCGTCGTCATGATAAAGCCCAGGTGCTGCACACCCGGCATAATCGCGCGTGCGCACAAGCCGACAATGAAACCGATAATGATCGACCAAATGATGTGTAACATGGGAGCAATGCTAAGCGGACGGCCGGCTCAAAAGCTATCCTTTTCTCAAGGGTAGATCTATCCCGCTGAGGCTACGGCGCGGCAATCATCTACTTACGTTGGCGATTTGCTTCGTCGATCGCCAGATATTCGTCGCGCGGCGGACTGAAGGTATCGAGCACTCTCGTCTCTTCGATGGTCTCGACACCGTGCGGAACATTGGTGGCGAGATAAAAGGAATCCCCTGTCTTCATTTCGTGCGGTGTCCCATCGACAATCAATTTCATTCGCCCCGATAAAATGTGGACGATCTGTTCCTGCGGATGCTGATGCGCCGGCATTCTGCTGTCCGGCTCGAGTGTGGCCAGCATTTGATACATTGTTTTGCCGCTGGTGAGGGTCTGGCGTTTGATGCCGGGGCAAATCGCGATCCAGGGATTTCTTTTTTTCATAACTTAATCCTTCTGCTCGATTTTAATCCGAAAGTGGTAGGATGAAATGCTCATTCGTTTGGAAAAATAAAACCGATGGGCATCGAACCTCTGCACGCCGGAATCGAGCTCGAGATTCTCGCAATCGTGCTCCCGCGCCTGTTCGATTAACCAATCGAGCAATTCACCGCCAAAACCACGCGACCGGTCGCTTTCACGTGCGACCAGATCATCGACATAGAAAAACTTTCCCGAAAAAAGCGATTCGAGAAATCGATAGCCAGCGACGGCGCGAACTTCGCCTTCGGATTCAAGAAACGCGAGCCGGTAGCCTTCTTTGTGCTGCCGCAGCACTCGCTCGAGAAATTGTTCCGGCTCTTGAAAGAGGGGCCGCAATTCGCGCATAACTGGATGGCAGCGCCGAATCTGTTCGGGCGTAGTCGCGATGCCGATGCGCGAGTTCCTCATGGAGTGGGTCTCGATCTTGTCTCGCGTTTCCCATCATACCAGATATGAAGGCCCTCACGCGATCGGGCGGCGCGCGGCCCGCGGAGAATGACGCTCAGAGAATTCCCCAGGATTTCGCGGGCAGAATACATTCGCAATTTGCGACCGGAAGTAACGACCGGTTCCCGCAAGACCCGAAACCGTCCAACCTTTCGCAGCGCCATACTGAAATAGACTTCTTCTCCGATGAAAAGTTTTTCATCGAATCCACCGATCGCATCGAAATTTTTACGCGTCGTGAAAAGAAAAGCCCCCGCGCCGAACCTGAGGCCGAAGTAAACCACGGAGAAAGCTTTCACAACAATCTGCGCCCAGCGCGGAATAGTTCCGCCAACGACGACGTGCGCGCCGCCGCCGGCGTAGCCTGCGTCGAGCGCCGCAACTACCCCGATGAGATGTTTCTCGTTAATCCGAGTGTCAGCGTCGACAAAGAGCAAAGTGTCACCTTGCGCATGGCGCGCGCCGGCGTTGCGCGCAGCTGCAATTTGCCGCCGATTTATTGAAACAACCTTTGCGCCTGCTTCCTGCGCGACTCTCGCAGTCGCGTCAGTCGAAGCATCGTCGACTACGACGATTTCGTATTGTTCGCCACGGCCAATCCGTCCTCTGGCGGATCGATCTTGTGCGGCGGCACGAATCGAAGCGATCGTTGATGGCAGTTCCAGCTCTTCGTTGTAAGCCGGAATAACGAACGAGAGCATCGACTGCACTGTAGCGACAGCCGCGGTCGGCTGCATCTGGTGCGTTTCCATATCTCCCTGGAGACGCTGATGACCGTTTGGAAGAATCCGGAAAATCCGGTTAATTCTGTCTACCTTGGTCGAATTTCACTCCGGCTTTCTGTACTTCACGATATGGCAAAAGCCAGATGAGTGATTCGTCGTGAAGATCGACCACCTGAATTCGATTGCCCCAGGGATCGCGAAAATCGCAACGAAACGGCGGCTCGAGTTTCAGTTTGTATTTGCCAGTTAATTTCTTCCGAACCTCCTCGAGCTGTTCTTCGTCGCGCACCATGATTCCAAAATGCCGCATATTTGCCGGCTGAATCTTTTCGACTTCGAAGATGGCGAGGAATTGGTGTTCGCCGAGTTTAAAGAAGGCGTCGCCTTCGCCGCGGTCGAGCCTTTCCAGGTTGAAGACGTCTTCGTAGAACGCGACCGCCTTGTCGATGTCATCAACCTCGATCGCGACGTGATTGCATCCATACACTTGCACGCTCATTGCCTAATTTACATCTGTCGGAACGCGGACCCAAAAGGTAAGATCGACATCGATGAGTTCAGTTATCTCTCTGTTCTTCTTTTAGTCATTGTCGGCCTACCGGTGACGCAGATTTTGAAAGGCTTTCGCGGATTGCTTTCTACGCCCGAAAGCGCTGGGCGTGGCCGGTTCGAGTGCGGCCGGCGTGAGACTATTTTCTTAGTCGCTCCAGTGCTTCGATGATTTCCCCGCTTCGAGCACGAATCTCTTGTCGGTGGGCGGAAGCCAGCTCTTCGATCAACTTGTGCCCCTGGAGAGTGAGCTCGAGAAATCGGCGGCGCCGATCGCTCCGGACCGGCGTACGGGTGATTAATTTTCTTTCGACCAAGCGGTCGACAATGCTGACAGCGGAATGATGTCTTACCTGAAGGCGCTCACTCAGTTGCGAAATGCTGAGCCCGCCGCTCGAAGCAAACATCTTGATCGCCAAGAGCGCCTCGTATTGCTCGGGGCTAAGATGGCTCTCAGCGCTTAGAAAATCTTTGCTGAAACGCAGGAACTTGCGCAGCAAATAGCGAAAATTAGCCAAGGCCTCGTAATCGCCAGGCTCAAGTCGGGGCATTCAGCCTCCCGTCGGACTGCGCCTGATTAAGTATCGACCGTCGATATGTTGGCATGGCGGCTGCTATTTCTTGTATACTATTATGAATACGTCCACAGCAAGGTCGCACAGAGGCTTCACCCTCGTCGAAATCATGATCGTCGTTGCGATTATCGCCTTACTCGCGGCGATCGCGGTTCCGGGTTTCCTCCGGGCGCGCAAACGCTCGCAAGCCAGCCGAATTCTGAACGATCTGCGCATGATCGATTCAGCGTGTGATCAGTACGCCATTGAAACCAACCGAACAACCGGTGCCACCGTCAACATCGCTGATTGGACGAACTACCTCAAAAAGGGTACGCAGCTTTACAACAGCGGCAACAGCTTGCTGGGAAGTGCCTATGGTAACCAAGTGGTTGACACTATCCCAACGGTGCCTCCAAACGACTACGCCACGTTGTCGGACGTAGCCGGCGTGGGCTTTTGGTCGCCCTACGGGCCGTAGCCGGATTGGGTTCGGCGCAATCTTAAAGCGCGGATTTCTCTCGGCGGCTAGAATTTTGCTCCAGATCGGACGGCATGGACGGACAGACGCCCATCGATCAATTGGAAGAACTAACTGCCTTGGCTGCGCACTGGGCAGGCGAACAGGAGCGGCGGGTTTTGTGTGAAGGTGTCCCGCTTTCTGAAAGAGAACTCGCTGACGCGAAAATTATCGGCGTGCGACATCCCGAGCGCGTCCGTTTATTGCGGGTTGAAGCTGTTCCGGTTCCGGCGCATCCGATGCTAACGGCTGCGGCTGCTTCAATTCATTTTCTACCCGCCGCGCCGCGCGGTTTGGCGTTGGAGAACGGAATCTTCGTTCGCGCTGATCACTGGCGTGATCGTGCGATCATCGCCCACGAGCTTGTCCACACTGCACAATTTCAGAGGCTTGGCGGAATCCTCCCCTTTCTCCAAACTTACATATTTCAATGCGCGACCGTCGGCTATCCGAATGCGCCTTTGGAATTGGAAGCAGTAGCGACCGCGGCGCGCGTCTGTTCCGCCTGACCGGAACGTTCTCGACCCCGGCGGGTTTCAGCTGAAGTAGCTTCCTCACACGTGGACGCGTTCAGCCACATCATCGTTCTATCGCCCTGATTTTTTTCGGTGGCCGACCATTTCGCCGGCGACACTGCGTGGATCAAGGCGGTTAAGATTTTTTTCCATGCTAGATGTGAGCAGCGAAATGTGCGGGATCTCGCAAAGATGTTCGGCGATAAACCAGACCGGCTTGTTGGTTGTCATCCAATTAAGATGGTCGAAGCGGGCCAGATTCACCGGACGCGAGTAGCGACGCAACGTGCGCTCGAATCGCAGATTGAAATAAATATTGAAATAGCTCATCGCCAGCTCGCGGAGCGTGCGATAAACCGGCTCGCGATAACGGCAGCCGGTGAAGTTGGACTTGGCGAGCGCGCCCCAATGTCCGCGCATTTTAAAAATCGCGACCACGTGATCGGTGTCTTGCTCCGCCTCCAAATCGAAGATCAGCGGCGGAAAGCCAAGGACGCGAAGGGCGGCCGCAGCAAAAATTCCACCCTCGAGACAAGATGCAGTTCGTTCGTGCAAAACATGTGCCGGTGAACGCGCGGTGTAACCAAGATTGTAAGGCAGCTCGTCCAAGAAACGTTGCACGCCGAAAGGCGTTTTTAACCCACGGAACTCGCGCAGTTCGGCGCGGCTTAAACCAAAATCACGCCGAGTAGATGTTGATCTTGTATTGTTCGCCACAGCGAATCCGTCCTTGGGCGGATCGATCTTGGCGCTGCCCGCGAAGATTTACAACCCAACCGGGTGCCGGGCTTCGAAACCTCCCGCTGGCACGCGTTCGGTTGCCTGCCACCCGGGGGCCCAGCGGTCGTGCGCCGTGATATAAGGTGTGGTGTCGAGCCGCAAGCCCGCGATGATGGCGTAAGTGTGGCCATTGCGCGCGTAAATCGTGATCCATTTGCCGCGACCTTGTTCGCCGAATTTGCGGAACTCCGATGAATTAATCGGCGACTTGAGCAGACCGGCGGCACCGAGCGCATAGGAGACAGTTCCCGAGCAATCATAACCGCGATCGGCAAACGATTTGTGGCCGCCTCCAAAGACGTACGGTTTACGATGAAGCTGGTTCGCCGCCCAAATGGCGCGCTTGACTGCGAGCGGCGCACCTTCCGGTGCTGCCGCCTGGCCAAAACGAAGACGAGCGCGCGTTCCAGGCACAGTCGGACCGGAAGCCGGGAAAGGATTCGCATTCGCGGATGATGCGATTGCGGCCAAGACAGCCGCGCCAACTAGGATTTTAGGACTCAGGAGATACACAGACCGATTCGGAGCGTGTCGTATGCCATAAGAACCTGCTTTGCCAAGAAAAAAATCTGTCTTTTGCGGGCGGCAGCTGCCTGGCCGAGCGAGTTTCTCTATCCGCGCCCGCTCTCCACCGATAAGATCGACATCGGGCTACAGCCGACCGCCGTCGATCAATATGCAAGATCTGCATCCGCTCCGGGCGAAAAGCCATCCGAACAGCCATTCAATAGCAATCCTTCGAATCCCACCTTGCCCCTGCCGCCGACAACAACGGGCACGACCACGACCACTCCCCGGGCATCACAGGACCCGGTCCTGGCACATCTCTTTTTTCTACCGTCACTTCACTGATTGACGGATTGAATACTCTCCCGAGTTGTGCCGATTCATTATATCAGTCGGTTTATCAAACCGCGATATCAACGGCTCCTACGAAGGCAATCACTCGATCCGCAAGCCGCCCGCGGAGCTCGACCCGGCGGAAAGTTCCAAGCACGCAAGGAAAACTCGTGAGCCGGACGACAACCGCGACTTCAGCTCAAAAATCAACGGCGCAAAGCGTGCAACAGATGCCAAACCAGACCCAGACATTTAGTGCAATTCAAGCGCCGAACCAAATGATGATGGGCGGAATCGGAGGTTATTGGCGGCATCGGCGGCGTGGGCGCCGGCCTTGGGGGAACCGGCGGTCTTGGTAGTGTCGGCAGTGGTCTTGGCGGCCTTGGTGGTCTCGGCGGACATCAATAAATTTGCTTCATTGAACGGCGGCCGGTGATATTGTTTTAACATGATGCGCGTAGCCGCGCTTCTTGGATTTGTCGCGATAATTTTACTCGCGCAGGAGCCGAACAAAGATCCCGATTCCTTCGACATTGAACCGCCGCTGCTGATTCCAAATCGCGAGGACGAGCAGCTGTCTAATCCGAAACCCGAGTCCGCTCCCGGGCGAGATGTCGATCTTGCCAAGCTCGAAAAAGAATTGGAGCGCGCCAGAAAAAATGCTGCCAGCGCGGAGCGCCTCTGCAAAATCGGTGCACTGTCGAAACTAGAGGCCGAGCAACGAGTTCTGCGTTGCGTTCACCTCGAATTTGACCTTGCTAATGCCCGCTTGGTCTGCGCCAAGGAGGAAATGTTGAAAAAAGAAAAGCAGGCCACTGCCGGCGAAATTGCAAAGACGGATCTGGCGCAATCCGAAACTCGTCTTGCGCTTGCGATCGAGGCGGCGCATGCCGCCACCGCGAAACGCGAGCGGGCTGAGATTGATGCGGCCGAAGCCAATGTGCATCGCCAGGAAAAACTTCTCGCGTTCGGCAGAGCGCGAAAATCGGACGTCGAACGCGCGGCGCAGAAACTTGCCGAGCTTAAATCGCACAAGGAGTAAATTCGCTGACGAGACGCGCTGTCAGATCGGATCAGTAACCGGCGGCCATTCCGTCTTTGCGCGATTCGCTCCCGCCAACGTAGACGCGTTGGCCATCGTGCATCTCAATCTTGATCGCTTGATAACCGCCGTAGCCGCCGGCATCGACACGCACGTCGTGGCCGCGCTTTTTTAATTCGCGCTGCGTCTCAGCGGGAATACCGCTTTCGAGATTCACGTAGCCGCCGTTTTCCATTTTTTCGCCGGTCGGTTCGTTGTCGCCTTCGTGTTGCCAGCGCGACGCGTCGCCGGCTTCCTGCACATTCAAACCGAAATCGATTTGATTCGTCAGCACTTGCACGTGGCCCTGCGGTTGCATCCCGCCGCCCATCACCCCAAACGCTTCCCACGGTTTGCCGCCTTTCATCACAAATCCGGGAATGATCGTATGAAACGGACGCTTGCCCGGCGCGTAAACGTTCGCGTGTCCCGGTTCCATCGAAAACAATTCGCCGCGATCTTGAAACATGAAGCCGAGCCCCGGCACGACGATCCCGCTTCCCATGCCGCGATAATTGCTCTGAATGAGCGAGACCATGTTCCCTTCATCATCGGCCGTGCACATGTAAATCGTGTCGCCTTGATCCAGGTTTCCAGCGGCAACAGTTTTGGCAGCCCGATTCGGATCAATCAACTTCCGCCGTTCGGTCGCGTATTCTTTCGAAAGCAATTTCGTCAGCGGAATTTTCGCGAACGCGGGATCGGCATAGTATTTCGCGCGATCAGCCCACGCGATTTTCTTCGCTTCAATCATCGTGTGCAATGTGTCGACCGAATTGCGGCCCATCACTTTCAGATCGAATCCTTCCAAAATGTTCAGGATTTGCAGCGTCGCGATCCCTTGTCCGTTCGGCGGCAATTCAAAAACATCGTAACCGCGATAGCTCGTCGAAACGGGATCGACCCACGTGCTCGTATGTTTTTCAAAATCGGTTTTGCGCATAACCCCCCCGTTCTGCTGCATAAAGATGTCGATCTTGTCCGCGATCTCGCCTTTATAAAAAGCGTCACGACCTTTCTCACCGATCAATCGCAACGTTTTCGCCAGGTCTGGGTTTTTGAAAATGTCGCCTTTCGCCGGCGTCCGCCCTTTGCCGTCGAGCGTGTAAGTTTCGAGGAATGCGCCGGGAAGCCCTTTATAGAGCCGAGGACCGAATGCCCAATAGTACGCGATCAACTCTGTGACTGGAAAACCGTCTTCGGCATAATGAATCGCCGGCGCGAGATCGTCGGCGAATTTCAGTTTGCCGAATTTCTTGTGGAGTTCGGCCCACGCATCGACGGTCCCCGGCACGCTGATCGGCAACATTCCCGTCGGCGGAATCGTCTTGCGATTCAGTTTGTCGAGCTCGGCTCTCATCTGCTCGTAACTCAAGCCGAGGGCCGAACGCCCGCTCCCGTTGATACCGTAAAGCTTGTTCTCCTTCGCGCTGTAAATAATCGCAAACAAATCGCCGCCAATTCCGTTTGAAACCGGCTCCATCAAACCGAGTGTCGCATTCGCGGCGATCGCCGCGTCCACTGCGCTGCCGCCCTTTTTCAAAATGTCGATCCCAACTTGAGTCGCCGCTGGCACGCTTGTGCAGACTATCCCGTGCCGCGCCAAAACTTCCGACCGTGTCGCGAAGTTTTTCCCGGTAATCCGGTCGACCTGACCGGAGGAGATCGCGGAAAATGCGAACAAGGTTGCGAAAAGAAAAAGGACGCGCATGGATGTCATGGCCCGAAATTTTATCGGATATGCGAGATTTGCCAAAGCCTGCGTTCAAGGAAATCGCACCCTGATCCGTCAAACCATTGGCATGTTAATTAGAATTTTTATCGCGCTCGCCCTGATGGTTTCCACGATTGTCCCGGCGCCCGCAGCCGAGCAGTCTCTCGGCGCCGCGCTGAAGAAGGTTTTTTCGACGCCGACACCTACGCCGAGGCCGCGAAAAAAGAAGAGCGCTGTTGCCACCAAAAAGAAGTCGCCGACTCCCACGCCGACTCCGAAGAAATCCTCGACACCACGGGAGGAAGAATCGCCGGCTCCATCGGCAACTTCTTCGCCGAAAAAGAAGCCGACGCCACCTGCGACAGAGGAATCGCCATCGCCGACTCCGAAAAAGAAAAAGAGATCCCCGACGCCAACGCCATCGCCGAGCGCCTCCCCACATCGAAAGAAAAGAAGTTCGCCATCCCCACAACCGTTCGAAACACCGTCGGTGTCTCCGACTCCGTCTGAAACCCCATCGCCGACCGCGACGCCTGAAATGTCACCATCGCCGACGCCAACGCCGAAGAAACACGGCGCGCCAAACGCCACCCTCTCACCCGATCAAATCAAGGGCTTCGACAATTATCCGGCCAAAGTGCAAAAGCTTCTCATCAGCGCGCTCGAACTGACCACGCGCAATCTCGATTACAAATACGGATCGGCCGATCCCAACACCGGCGGCATGGATTGCTCCGGTTTCGTTTATTTTGTCCTCAAGCAAAATGGCGTCGGCGATGTGCCGCGGGACTCGAGCGAGCAATATTCCTGGGTCCGCCGGTCCCGCCAGTTTGAGCCGGTCCTGAGTCAAAAGGACGACTCTTTTGAATTGGAAGACTTAAAGCCGGGCGATTTGCTTTTCTGGACCGGCACCTATTCGATCGAGCGCGACCCACCGATCACGCACGCAATGATTTATCTTGGCCGCGAAAAGAAAACCGGGCACCGCGTGATGGTCGGCGCAAGCGATGGACGTGTTTATCAAGGGGAATCCCGCAACGGTGTAAGCGTTTTCGATTTCAAAGTGCAGCGAAACGGAAAAGCGGACGACGGAAAATTGCGACCAACGTTCATTGGTT
>Ga0209470_1000319_pt1 | contig 38807 bp, 34 predicted proteins | sample GraSoiAngelo_125_FD_185882 | JGI IMG/M metagenome (GOLD analysis project Ga0209470, IMG submission 185882) | Grasslands soil microbial communities from the Angelo Coastal Reserve, California, USA - 14_0927_05_40cm (SPAdes) (version 2) | ecosystem: Environmental > Terrestrial > Soil > Grasslands ... | reverse complement strand
GACGGCCGCGTGGATCGCGGAGGAGGGCGCCGTCCCGATCGGATTCGTGCTCGCCTTCTTCGAGGAGCGCCCCGAGAACCCGTTCGGCCGCGCGCGCCGATGGTGCGAGATCGATCAGATCGCCGTTGATCCGGCCCGGCGCCGCCGTGGCGTCGGCCGCGCGCTCATGGCCGCCGCGCTCGACGAGGCGCGCGCTCGCGGGATCGCCGACGTCGAGCTGTTCTCGTGGGCCTTCAACACCGACGCCCACGCGATGTTTCGAGGCCTCGGCTTCGAGCCGCGCATCATCCGCTTCGAGCTGAAGCGCTCGACGTCGCTCCGCTACCCCGGGCGCTTCGGCCGCTCCGGCAGCACGCAGTAGGCGCCCTCCGAGAACCCTTGCGCCTCGATCGCCAGCGCGTGGTCGAAGCGCGCGCGGTAGTTTTCCCAGGCGATGGTCGCCGTCAGCTCGATCATCTGCTCGTCGTTGAAGTGCCGGCGCAGCGCCGTGAACATCGCCTCCGGCACGTCCACGGGCATCGCCGTCATCGCCACCGCGTAGTCCAGGACGAGCCGCTCGAGCTCGGAGAACCGCGAGCTCGTGCGGTAATCGGCCAGCGCGCGCAGCTGCGCCTCGGTCACCCCGGCCGCTCTGCCGGCGGCAGAGCCGATGTCCATTCAGAACGGACAGCCGACGAGCGAGGCGACCTTGACCGCCGCCAGCGTGGTCAGCCGCGCGTCCATCTTCGAGGCCGGCCGAATGCGCGCTCGAATCCCATGTACGCGGCGAACACCTCGGGATGGTGCGCGGTGACGGCGATGGGGAGGGGCAGCCGTCCGAACTTCTTCAGCGCGCTCGTAGGCGGCGCGGACGTCGGGCGGGGCGAGCTGCGGAGGCACGGGGGCGATCCGGCTCATGAAGCCCTCCTCTCCGTATGGTCTAGCACGACGCGGCGCCGCAGCAGCAACGCAAACGTCACGAAGGCGGCGATGCCCGCCGTCGCCACCGCCGTCGTCATCGGGCGCAGCGTGCCGTCGTAGGTGCGGCTGACGGCGATGGCGTAGAGCGCCGAGCCGGTCAGCTGCACGAAGCCGGCGCCCGCCGCCGCCAGCCCCGCCATCCGCGGGAAGGGACCGATGGCGCCCGCCATCGCGTTGGGCAGGACCCAGCCGAGGCCGAAGGCGTAGCAGAACATCGGCGCGATCACCGTCGCGACCGACGCCAGGCCCGCCCACGCGAGCGCGGCCATCACGACGCCCGCGGCGGCGCCGATGACCGTCCCGCCGCGGATCATGGTGTCGATGCCCAGGCGCGGCCCGACGCGCACCGAGACGACGTTGCCGGCCATGAGCCCGACGGCCACGGCGCCGAAGCAGAGGCCGTACTCGGTGGGCGACACGCCGAGGATCGTGATGAGCGCGAACGACGAGCCCGTGATGAACGCGAACTGACCGCTGAACATCAGCGCGGCGGCCGCCACGTATGCGGCGTAGCGCGGATGGCGCAGCAGCGCGGCCACGCGGCCACCCGGCTCGGCGGCGCGCGCGCCGGCGTAGACGTTGGTCTCGGGCACGATGCGCCACGCCGTGAGCAGGAACGCGGAGCCGAAGGCGCCGAGCACGACGAAGACGGCGCGCCAGCCCGCGAGCACGTGCACCCAGCCGCCGATGATCGGCGCCAGGATCGGCGTGAGCGCTTGAGCGGTGCCCATCGCCGCCAGCACTCGCGCCGCGCGCTCGGGCTCGTAGAGGTCGCGCACGACCGCGCGCGCGATCACCGGGCCGCTGCCCGCGCCGAGCGCCTGCACGACCCGCGCGGCGATCAGCAGGCTCATGCTCGGTGCGAATGCACACGCCGTGCCCGCGGTCGCGTACACGGCCAGGCCCGCCAGCAGCACGCGGCGACGGCCGAGGCGGTCGGAGAGCGGGCCCCAGACGAGCTGCGCCGCCGCGAGGCCGGCGAGGAAGAGGGTGACCGTCAGCTGCGCGGTGGCCGCGTCGGAGCCGAAGGCGAGCGTCATGGCCGGCAGCGACGGCAGGAACATGTCGATCGACAGCGCGCCGAGACCGACGATCGCCGTCAGCAGCACCGGCAGGACCAGCGAGCGCTCTCGGGCCACGCCGGCCCATTGTATAGTCGGAGCACCCGAAGGAGGCGCGTGTGAAGGTCTTCGACGAGCAGCACGACATGTTTTCGTCGGAGGGGGCGCCTCACAGGCGCGCCTTCGGCGCGACGGCCCCCTCCGATGCCTCCCCCAAATCTCGATTGCGCCGGCAAAGCCGGCGCTCGAAGCGCGACGCTGCTTAGTAGGAGACGGTGAGATGACAACAGTCTTTCCACTTCGAGACGCTGTCAGCCTGAAACGGGTATAGCGAGTGAAGGTCTTCGACGAGCAGCACGACATGTTCCGCGCGACGGTGCGGTCCTTCGTCGAGAAGGAAGTGATGCCGCATGTGGAGGCGTGGGAGACGGCCGGTCGCATGCCAAAGGCGATCTTCCGCCGCATGGGCGAGCTGGGCTTCTTCGGCCTCGAATACGACGAGCGGTACGGCGGCGCCGGCGCCGACGTCATGATGACGGCCGTCCTGCACGAGGAATGCGCGCGCTCGCGCTCCGGCTCCTTCGCGATGGCCGTCGGCGTCCACTGCGACATGGCCTCGCCCCACCTCTACTGGACGGGCAGCGAGGCGCTCAAGGAGACGTACCTGCCCGCGATCTGCCGCGGTGAGAAGCTGACGGCCATCGCGGTCACCGAGCCCGGCGGCGGCAGCGACGTGGCGGCCATCCGCACGCGGGCCGTGAGGGACGGCAACCACTACGTCATCAACGGCGCCAAGATGTTCATCACCAACGGCGCGATGGCCGACCTCTACTTCCTCGCCGCGCGCGTCGAGTCGGGCAGCGACGACCGGCGCCACCGCGGCATCTCGATGTTCCTGGTCGAGCGCGAGACGCCGGGCTTCGGCGTCAGCCGCACGCTGGACAAGATGGGCATGCGCGCCTCGGACACCGCCGAGCTGTCGTTTCAGGACATGCGCGTGCCGGCGGAGAACCTGCTCGGCCGCGAGGGCGTCGGGTTCTACGAGGTCATGCGCGTGTTCCAGCGCGAGCGGCTGGTGGCGGGGCTGCACGCGTTCGCCATGGCCGACCGCGCCCTCGAGGACACCATCGCCTACGTGCGCGAGCGCCAGGCCTTCGGCGGGCCGCTGTCGGACAAGCAGGCCGTCCGCCACAAGCTCGCGGAGATGGCGACCGACATCGAGGCGGGGCGCTGGCTCACCTACGCCGCGTGGCAGAAGTACGCGGCGGGGGAGGACGCCGTGCGCGAGGTCTCGATGGTCAAGCTCTTCACCGCCGAGATGGTCAACCGCGTCGCCTACGGCTGCGTGCAGCTGCACGGCGGCTACGGCTACATGCGCGAGTACCCGGTGGAGCGGTTCGCGCGCGACGCACGGCTGATGACCATCGGCGGCGGCACCAGCGAGATCATGAAGGACATCATCGCCAAGGCGATCGTGCGGTGAAGCTGAAGGACCGCGCGGCGTTCGTCACGGGAGGCGCGAGCGGCATCGGCCGCGCCATCGCGCTGGCGCTCGCGCGCGAGGGCGCGCGGGTGGCGGTGGCCGACGTCAACGCCCACGGCGCGCGACGGGTGGCGGCGGACATCCAGGCCGCCGGCGGCGTCGCCGTGGCCCAGCCCCTCGACGTCACCGACACCACCGCCGTCGACTCGTCGATCGACGGCGTCGTCGCCCACTGGGGCGGGCTGCACGTGCTCGTGAACTGCGCGGGCTGGGACAAGCCGATGCCGTTCGTGGAGACCACGCCGGAGTTCTGGGACACGATCCTCGCGATCAACCTGCGTGGCCCGCTCGCGTGCACGCGCGCGGCGCTGCGCCACATGATCAAGGCCGAGTACGGCAAGATCGTCACCATCGCCTCCGACGCCGGCCGCGTCGGCTCGACGGGCGAGGCCGTCTACTCCGCGGCCAAGGGCGGGCTCATCGCGTTCACCAAGACCGTCGCGCGCGAGGTCGCCCGCCACCACATCAACGTCAACTGCGTGTGCCCCGGCCCCTCGGACACGCCGCTGTTCCAGAAGGAGTTCGCCGAGAAGAGCCCCAGGCTCGCCGAGAGCCTCAAGCGGGTGATCCCGTGGGGCCGGCTCGGCGTGCCGGACGACGTCGCCCCGGCCGTGGTCTTCCTCGCCTCCGACGACGCCGGCTTCATCACCGGGCAGACGCTGTCCGTCTCCGGCGGCCTCACGATGGTGTGAGGCCGGCCGCGCGCCTCGCCCCGCCCTCCGGCGTCACGCCACCGCCGAAACCGTACCCTCCTCCCGCCCGCACGCGGACGCGCCGGAGAGCACGCGCTCCGCGACGAAGGCCGTCACCCCGCGCACCACGCACGGATCACGCAGGATCCGGCGATGGCCGAGCCCGCCCGTGGTGGAGAACACCGCGCCCGGCCAGATCCGCGCGATGATCGCGCCGTCCTGCCACGGCACCTCGGCGTCGTCGCGGTCGTGCACGACCAGCAGCGGCGCCCGCATGGCCGGCGCGTAGCCGCGCACGTCCAGCGCCGACCACGCGAGGCCGAGCCGCCGCTCGATCCGCTCCTGCATCAGCTCGCGCGCGCGCCGTCCGAAGCCGAGCGCTTCCAGAATCGTGTGCGCCTGGAGCACCAGGTCCGCCGGCGGCGCGATGAAGACCGCGGCGTCAGCGCCGAGGCCTTCGTAGAGCGCGCGGGCCGCCGCCACCGTCCCGATCGAGTGCGCCACGACGCCGCGCACGGGCCCGAGCGTGCGATCGATCGCCTGGATCGCCGTGAGGAACGCGACGATCAAGGAGCGCGGCTCCGGCGAGGCGCCATGCCCGGGCGCGTCGAACGTGACCACCGAGCAGCCGCTCGCCACCAGCGGCTCGACGAAGCGCGCCAGCTGCGCCCCGCGGCCGCCCCAGCCGTGGACGAGCAGGACGACGGGACCGTGGCCCCACGTCCACACGCTGACGGGAGAGCCGCCCACCTGCACGATCGTCCGCCGCGCGCCGGCCAGCGCCGCTGTCTCGTGCTCCGGCGCGCGATGACGCGGCGCCGTCAGGAAGACGCGCTCGGCCACGCTCGCCGCGAGCGCCGGCGCCAGCACGCTCAGCGCCGCAAAGGCCGGGCGCACGAGCCGCGCGGCGAGCGGCAGGCCCGGTGACCGAACGGACGTGCTATTTTGCATCGCCACGAATTCCAGATCCGTCATGACGGGAGCCCTCCAGGTCTAGCGGCGCCGGGCGCCGGCTGTGGTGCGGGTCGAGCGCGCCGACTGCACGAGCGCCTCGAACGCGCGGTCGGCGCGCGCGCGCGCCTTGGGATCCTTGAGCAGACGCGAGGCCTGGCTGTACGAGAGCGCGATGCCGTTCAGGTCGTGGGCGAACTGCTCGCAGTCGAGGTCCGGATCGAAGTCGCCTTCCTGGATCGCGGTGCGCGCGGTGTTCGCCAGCGTCTCGAGCCAGTCGCGCTGGCTCTTGACGACGAAGTCGCGGGCCGGGCCGGGCCGGTCGTCGAGCTCGGTCGAGGCGGCCATGAAGGGACAGCCCCCGGGCAGGCTGGGCGAGGCCTCCCACTGCATCCAGCGCTCGAAGAGCGCGCGGACGCGCCGCTCGCCCCGCGGGGCCCCGAGCGCCGGCTTGATGACCTCGTCGATGAAGCGTCGCGAGGCCATCTCCAGCACCTGAACCTGAAGATTCTCCTTCGACTTGAAGTGCGCGAAGAGCCCGCTCTTCGACAGCTCGAGGTCGTCGGCGAGCCGGCCGATCGTCAGCCCCTCGAAGCCGACTTTCGTGGCCAGGCGGAGCGCGTGCACCAGGATGGCCTCGCGGGTCTGCTCGCCCTTTCGCATGGCCCAAAAATAGTACGATCGTTCGATCCCGTCAAGCCCTATTTCGGCGTCGCGGCTCCGCCGGGACGCTCCGAAGGCCGGGGGGTTTGGGGGGGCCATGTTCGGGGCCCCCCCGGCGCAAACGGGACGTAGAGGAGCGTCACGGCTCCGCCGGGACGCTCCGAAGGCTGGGGGGTTTGGGGGGGCCATGTTCGGGGCCCCCCCGGCGCAAACGGGACGTAGAGGAGCGTCACGGCTCCGCCGGGACGCTCCGAAGGCTGGGGGGTTTGGGGGGCCATCTCGGGGCCCCCCATTTAGAATGACCCCCATGTCCGCGCTCGATTTCGTCGCCATCGGCCACGTCACGCTGGACCGCTTCGGCGACGAGGTGCGTCCGGGCGGCGCCGCGCTCTACGCGGCGGTCACCGCCGACCGCCTCGGGCTCTCGGCCGGCATCCTGACGAGCCACGCCGACGACTTCCCCCTCGACCTCGTGCCGCCGGGCATCGAGGTCGTCTCCGTGCCCGCGCCTGCGACGACCGTGTTCGAGCACGCGTGGACCCACGGCGATCGGGCGCTCCGCGTCCTGAGCGCGGCGGCGCCGCTCGGCGAGGCCGACGTGCCGGAGGACTGGCGTGACGCGGGGCTGGTGCTGCTGGCGCCGGTGATGAACGAGGTGGACGCGCGGCTGGCCGCGGCGTTCGCCGACGCGTCGGTGGCCGCCGAGGCCCAGGGCTGGCTCCGCGGGCTGGCGCGCGACGGCGCCGTGCGCACGGTGCGCTGGGAGGCCGCGACGCGGGCGCTGCGCACGCTGCAGGCGCTGTTCTTGAGCGCTTCGGACGTGCGCGGGCAGGAGTCCGCGATGACGGAGTGGGTGCAGCGCGTGCCGATCGCCGTCGTCACCGCGGGGTCGCTCGGCGCGCTGCTCTACGTCAACGGCGACCGCTACGAGGTGCGTCCGCGTCGCGCGCTCGAGGTGGACCCGACGGGCGCCGGCGACGTCTTCGCGGCGACGTTCCTGGCGCGCTATCTCTATGACGCCGATCCGTGGGCCGCGGCGGAGGCCGCGACGTGCGCCGCCTCGCTGTCGGTGGAGGGCGTGGGCTGGAGCGCGGTGCCGGACGCCGCGGGCCTGGAGGCGGCGCTGAAGGCTTACCGGCGCGCCGCCTGAAGGCGCGCGATGGGCGCGCGATGGACGCCGGACGGTGCTACTCTGACCGGCGTCATGACCCGGGACACCCTCATCCTGAGATTCCACCGCGAATGCTTCACCGCGTGGGAGAGCGTGAAGCGCGCGACGCGAACCCGACGGTGAGCGGGCGCGATGTCTGCTGAGGCCGCACGGCGCGACGTCGCCCCGCAGTTCGACGTGGTGGCCATCGGCGCGTCGGCGGGGGGCGTCGAGGCGCTGCATGTCGTGGCCGCCGCGCTGCCCGCGGACTTTCCCGTCCCCGTGCTGATCGTCCAGCACATGGACCCGCGTCACAAGAGCATGCTGGCAGGCCTGCTCGGACGGCGCTGCAAGCTCCGCGTCAAGCAGGCCGTCGACGGCGAGGAGATGGAGGGCGGGACGGTGTACATCGCGCAGCCGGCCATGCACCTGGTGGTGCGGGCGGGGCGCCTCGTGCTGACCGACACGAAGCTCGTGCACTTCAGTCGGCCGTCGATCGACCTGCTCTTCGAGTCGGTCGCCGACGCCTACGGCGACCGCGCGATCGCGGTGGTGCTCTCCGGCTCCGGCGTGGACGGCGCCGACGGGATCCGCGACATCAAAGCCAAGGGCGGCACCACGCTCGTGCAGGATCCCTCGAGCGCGGCGCACGCGGGCATGCCGCAGGCGGCCCGCGCGACCCGGTGCGTGGACTTCACGCTGCCGCTCGAGGAGATCGGTCCTGCGCTGGCGAGCCTGGTGGCGCCGCCGGCGGGAGATGAGACATGAGCGACGGCGACGACGCGATCGGTCAGAGCGCGCCCGAGCTCGGCGAAGACCTCCGCGAGTTGCTCGAGAAGCTGAGCGCGCAGTACAACTTCGACCTCCGCGAGTACAAGGAAGTCTCGCTCGTCCGGCGAATCCGTGCGCGCATGACGCAGGTGCGCGCGGAGTCGGTCTCGGCCTATTCCCGCCTGCTCGACGAGAACGCCGGCGAGCACGTCGCGCTCATCAACACGATCCTCATCAACGTGACCGGCTTCTTCCGCGACTCGGAGGCCTGGAAGGTGCTGGCGGAGCACGTGGTCCCACGGCTCGTGGAGGACGCGGCAGACTCGCGGAGCCTCCGGATCTGGAGCACGGGCTGCTCGTCCGGCGAGGAGGCGTACTCCATCGCCATCCTCCTGGCCGAGCGCCTGGGGGCCCCCGCCGAAAACTACACGATCAAGATCTACGGCACCGACGTCGACGAGGAGGCCCTGACCGCCGCGCGCCAGGCCGTCTACCGGACGGAGCAGCTCAAGGATGTCCCCGACCGCCTGGTCGACCGTTACTTCACCCGCGAGGGCCAGCTCTATCGATTTCGGCGCGAGTTCCGCCGCTGGTGCATCTTCGGCTCCCACAACTTGACGCAGGCGCCGCCGCTGTCGCACATCGACCTGCTCGTCTGCCGGAACGCCCTCATCTACTTCACCGGCGAGCTGCAGGACCGCATTCTCACGCGCTTCCATTACTCGATCCGCGAGGATGGGTTCCTCTTCCTCGGCCGCTCGGAGTCACTCCTGGCGCGCTCGCGGCTGTTCACGCCGGTGCACCAGAAATGGCGCATCTTCAGGCGGACCTCCACCGCCTCGCGCCCCGCGGCCGCCGGGCTGTCCGAGACGGGGTCGGCGCCGCACGCCCTCGCGGAGGCGGCGGCGCCGTCGGCACGCGTCCAGCGCGCGCTCGACGCGCTGCCGGCGGCCGTCGTGGTGATCGACGTGAACGACACCATCCTCAGCTGGAACCCCGGCGCGGAAGCGCTCCTCGACATTCCGACGGCCGATGCCCTCGCCCGGAAATTCCGGGACCTCGACATCAGTTACCGGGTGGAGGGGCTCCGCGCGCGCATCGAGGACGTGAAGGCGCGGCACGCGGCCAGCCGCATGGACGACGTGATGTTCACGAGGCGCAACGGCGAGGCCGTCCACACGGACATCACCATCGCGCCGCTCTTCGAGGCCTCGCGCTTCGTCGGCGTCCTCGTCTACGCGCTGGAGGCCACCGAGCACGCGCGGCTGAAAGAGCAGATGTCCCGCATCGCCGAGCAGCACGCCACCGCCATCGAGGAGCTGCAATCGACCAACGAGGAGCTGGAGACGACGAACGAGGAGCTGCAGTCCACCAACGAGGAGCTGGAGACGACGAACGAGGAGCTGCAGTCCACCAACGAAGAGCTGGAGACGACGGTGGAGGAGCTGCAGGTGGCGAACGCGGAGCTGGGAACGCTCAACGCCCAGCTGGAGGCGCGATCGTCCGAGCTCAAGCGTCTCGATGCCTACCACCTGGGGCTGCTCAACAGCATGGAGCAGAGCGTCTTCGTCACCGACCGCGCGCTCGTCGTGACCAGCTGGAACCAGGCGGCCGAGCGAATGTGGGGGCTGCGCGCCGGGGAGGCCACGGGCCGCGACGTCATGGCGTTGCCGCTCGGCGATGCGACGCGCATCCTACGGACGCCGCTGGAGACCGTGTCGAAGCGCGGCGTACCTGTCGAGGTCCGTGACGTGCCCTACACGCTGCCGGGGGGAGAGGTGCGGACGGCCGTCGTCAAGCTCGCGCCGCTGCACGAGGGCGGCGGCGAGCTGATCGGCGTGATCGGCATCGCGGCTCCGAGCGAGAAGCCGGGCGCCGGCGGCGCCAGGTGCCGCTGATCATGCCGCGCCGATGAGGCGTGCGAGCACGTTCGGGTCGACGGGCTTCACGAGGTGCTGGTCGAACCCCGCCTCGACGGCGAGGCGGTGGGCTTCGGCGTCGCCGTAGCCCGTGAGCGCGAAGAGGCGGACCGAGGCGCCGAGCCGCCGGCGGATCCGGCGCGCCACCTCGTAGCCGTCGATCTCGGGCAGGCCGATGTCGATCAACGCGATGTCGGGCACCCACTCCACCGCGAGCTTCACTGCCTGGACCCCGTCGATCGCCTCCTGGACTCGGTGGCCGTGGAGCTCGAGGACGACGCGGAGGAGCTCGCGGACGTCGCGGTTGTCGTCAACGACGAGGATCCGCCGAGCGGCGCGCGCGGGCTCGGGTTCCGCCACGGGTGGAGCCGACGCCGGCGCCTGGCGCCGAGGCAGCCGGACCTCGAACGTCGCGCCGCGGTCGCGTCCTGCGCTGCGCGCTGTGATCGTCCCGCCGTGCAGCTCCACGAGCGCGCGTGCGATGGTGAGCCCGATGCCGAGGCCGCCGGCGGCGCGCGCGCGCGTCACGTCGCCCTGCGTGAACAGCTCGAAGATCTTGTCGAGCAATTCCGGCTCGATGCCCATGCCCGAGTCGCTGACCTTCAGGACCGCGGTCTCGTCGGCGGTCGAGAGCCTCAGGTCGATCCGACCGGCGGCCGGCGTGTACTTCACGGCGTTGCCGAGCAGGTTGGTGACGATCTGCTCCAGCCGGATCGCATCGCCCGTGACGACGACCGGCTCGTCGGGCAGCTCCACGCGCAGCGCCTGGGCGCGCGAGTGGATGCCGAAGCTGGCGGCCTCGATCGCCTGCCGCACGATGACGACCAGGTCCACCGACTCGAGACGCAACGCGATCTTGCCGAGCACCATCCGTGAGACGTCGAGCAGATCGTCGAGCAACCGGGCCTGGTGCTTCACCTGCCGATCGACCACGCGCAGCGCCTGCTCGACGGTCCGGTCGCCGCCGGTCTCGAGGCGCTGGCGCAGCACGTAGCTCGCGCTCGCGATACCGGCGAGCGGGTTGCGCAGCTCGTGCGCGAGCATCGCGAGGAACTGGTTGCGCTCGTCGTCCGCCCGGCGCGCGGCGTGCACCTCCTGCAGCTGCGTCTGCAGGGTCTCGTTGGCGAGCTGGAGCTGCTCGTTCAGCGTCTGCAGCTCGTCCGCCCAGAGTCGATCCGACTCGCGTGTGTCGAGAGCGGCGACCAGCATGCCGGCGAGCCGGCGGTCGTCGGCCAGCATCGGCAGGACCCAGACGTTCCCGCGCCTCGCGTCCGGCTCACTCTCGTCGAGTCCGGCCGAGACGCGCTCCGATCGGCCCGTGCCCTTCGCCTCGGCCAGGGCCCGCGCGAGCGACGAACGCCAGGTGTCCGTCACGACGTCTTTGAAGTTGCTGCCAATCACCAGGGCACCGTCACGCACGAACATGGCCAATCCCGGGTGGTTGGCGGCGACCACGGTGTCGTCCAGGCCGAGCAAGAGCGCCGGCATCGGGACGGCGCCGATGATCATTCGCGGGTCGAACGGGGTCGCCATGTCGGGACCCATCTCCGGACCCACCTCGGGGAGTTGGGTCGCAGTGTCGTCCCGGGTCGAGAGGAAGTCAAGCCAAAGCGCGAGCACGTAATTTTGCAATGACTCGACGCGTGTACGCGCTGCCGCCGCGCCTCGGAGACTCGTCTGAGCCCAGCGTCGCGGGCGTATCGTGCCCGGGCTGTTGCGGGGTGCTGGCCGTCCACACGCAGGGCAAGCGGTCCGATCTCGTCTTCGAGTGCCGCGTCGGCCATACGTTCACCGTCCAGGAGCTGCTCGTCGCGAAGGAAGAACGTTACGAAGACGGGACCGTAGACGGCGTGTCGGGGCTGATCGCCATCAAGAAGGCCGGCGGGATGTCCCTCGTGCCGAGTCCGGCCGAGGCGCGATTCCACAACATGCCCGTCGCGGCGATCTGCGAGGACCACGTCGATGCCGCCCTCACCGTCGAAGAGCTCGCGCCCGTGCTGGCCCAACTCGCCCGCGGCGACGCGGTCGACGTGCGATGATCGGCCGTCTCGCCTTGACTTCGATCCGAGCCGGAGCCTAGGCTCGGTTCGATGGCCCGCGCGATCCGGATCACTGCTGGAGACGTGTCCGCCTCGGCCGAGCTGAACGACTCCAAGACCGCCAGCGCGATCTGGGACACGCTGCCGATCGAAGCGAAGGCCGAGACGTGGGGCGACGAGATCTACTTCGGCATCCCGGTGCGCGCCGAGGCGGACCGGGCGAAGGAGGTCGTGGCGCTCGGTGACCTCGGCTACTGGCCGCCGGGTCACGCCTTCTGCGTCTTCTTCGGGCCGACGCCGGCCAGCCGGGGCGACGAGATCCGGCCGGCGAGCCCGGTGAACGTGGTGGGGCGCGTGAGCGGCGACGCGACGGTGTTCAAGAACGTCCGCGCGGGGACGCGCGTGACGATCGAAAGGGGGGCCTCGTGAAGATCTTTCTCGACACGGCCAACGTGAACGAGATCAAGGAGGGCGTGGCGCTCGGCGTCGTCGACGGCGTCACCACGAACCCGTCGCTGGCGGCCAAGGAGAAGAAGCCCTTCCGCCCGCTCGTCGAGGAGATCTGCTCGATCGTGCCCGGAGACGTGAGCCTCGAGGTGGTCGCCACCGACTTCGAGGGAATGATCAAGGAAGGCCAGGAGCTGGCCCAGATCGCGCCCAACGTCGTGGTGAAGTGCCCGCTCACGGCCGACGGGCTCAAGGCCGTGAAGTACCTCACGGGCAAGGGCCTCCGCGTGAACCAGACGCTCTGCTTCTCGGCCACGCAGGCGCTGCTCTCGGCCAAGGCCGGCGCCTACTACATCAGCCCCTTCCTCGGCCGGCTCGACGACATCGGCGCCGTCGGCATGGACCTCATCCGCGATATCTGCGAGATCTACCGCGTGCAGGGCTTCAAGACGCAGGTGCTCGCCGCGTCCATCCGCAATCCGCTGCACGTGATCGACGCCGCCAAGGCCGGCGCCCACGTGGCCACCATGCCGTTCAGCGTGCTCCAGCAGCTGATCAAGCACCCGCTCACCGACATCGGGCTCAAGAAGTTCCTGGAGGACTGGCAGAAGAGCGGCGGCAAGCTGTAGTGCCTCGGAGGGGGGCTTTGCCGGTTCTTAAGCGAGGGGGCTGACGCCCCCTCGGACTCCCCGGCCGACCGTCGTCGCGCGCCTGCGGCGCGCTCCTCCGTGCCTCCCCCCAGGACGGATTGCGCCGGCGAAGCCGGCGCTCGGAGAGTCCTCAGACGTTCGGGGTGCGGTCGTACACTGGCGAGTGTCAAGGAGCGAATGAGTCTTGCGGAATTCGATGACGACCGCCCCGGACGCTGCCGTGAACGAATCCCGCCAGAGTCAGTAGGCGCGATGGCGGCCGGCGTCGTCGACACGCGGCTCGGCCGCCGCCTCGTCCTCGACGAGATCTTCGACCTCTCGCTCTACCGCGCGCTGCGCGACGTCGCGCCGGCGCGCATGCAGCCCATCTTCGACGCCCTCATCCCGATCGAGACGCGCCACGTCGCCTTCTGGCAGAGATTCTTCGGGCTGGAGTCGCTCGCGACGCTCGACGCCGGTCGCCGGCTGAAGCTCGCCCTCCTCGTCGCCGTGTGCCGGCTCTTTGGCGCGCCCGCCATCCACGTGGTGCTCGAGGCGATCGAGGTCCACGGCGTCCGCAAGTATCTCGAGGTGTGGAAGCGCTACGCCGACGGCCCGCTGGGCGCCGCCGTGCGCGAGGTGCTCGAGGACGAGTTCAAGCACGAGGACATGGTGGTCACCGCCGACGGCGGCGAGCTGCGCGTCAACCCCGAGATGGTCCGCAACCTCTTCCTCGGGCTCAACGACGGCCTCGTCGAGATCCTCGGCGCCGTCAGCGGCTTCTTCGCGGCGTTCAACAGCTCGGTCGCCGTCGTCACCGCTGGCTTCACGGTCGGCGTGGCCGGCGCGCTCTCCATGGCCGCCGGCGCCTACATCGGCGCCGGCTCCGAGGCCGAGCTGCGCGAGACCGAGGACGCGCGCCAGCGGTTCCTCGGCGAGCCGGTGACCAGCGAGGCCGGCCAGCGCCCGCTCGTGGCCGCGGCCATCGTGGGTATCGGCTACCTCGTCGGCGCGGTCGTGCCCGTGCTGCCGGTGCTCTTCGGCGCGCGCACCGTCCTGCCGACGGTGCTGACGGGCGGCACGATGATCGTCGCCGTCTCCGCGATCGTCGCCTTCATCTCCGGCATGAACGTGCGGCGCCGCATCGTGCTGAACGTCATCATCACCGGCATCGCCGTCGTCGTGACGTACGCGCTCGGGCTGCTGACGAAGCGGCTGCTGGGCGTCGAGATCTAGAGTCTCGCGCGGACTTCGGCGGCGAACCGCTCGATGGCCGCGCTCATCGAGGCGAGATCGCGCGCGGCGGGCTCTACGATCACGTGATCCACGCCGAGGTCGCGCAGCGCTTTGACCTCGGCCAGCAGCTCGGCGCTCGGCTTCTTGCCGGGCAGCCCGAGCCGCGCGCTGAGCGTCAGCGTCTTGGGATCGCGGCCCGCCTTCGCGCACGCCGCGCCCAGGTGCCCGATCCCTTCCCTCAGCGCGGCGGCGGTCGGGAACGCCGCGTGCCAGCCGTCGCCCAGCTCGGCCACGCGGCGCAGCGCGCGCGGGGTGTGGCCGCCGATCCAGATGGGAATGCTCCCGCGCGCCGGCGCGGGCCGGCAGGCGAGCGCGTCGAAGCGGAAGAACTCGCCGGTGTGCGCGACCCGCTCGTCGCGCCAGCACGCGCGCATCACACGGATGGCCTCGTCGCTCCAGGCCCCGCGCCGATCGAAGGGCGCGCCGAGGGCCTCGATCTCCTCGCGCATCCAGCCCACGCCCGCGCCGAGGATCACGCGGCCCGGCGCCAGGTGATCCAGGGTGGCCAGCATCTTGGCGGCGAGCAGCGGGTGGCGGTGCGGCAGGACGAGCACGGTGGTGCCGAGCGCGGCGCGCTCGGTGACACCGGCCACCAGGGCCAGCGCCGTCAGCGGCTCGAGGAAGTCGGTGGCGGGTGGCAGCGGGAAGTCGCCGGTGGCGTTGTAGGGATAGCGCGAGGCGATGCGCCAGGGCAGGACCACGTGATCGCTCGCCCACAGCGAGTCGTAGCCGAGCGCCTCCGCGCGACGCGCGAAGCCGACGAGCGTGTCGCGCGTGGCCGCCGGGCCGTAGACGGGCAGGTGGCACCCGAAACGCATCGCTAGCGGGCCCCCCACGTGCGTTCCGTGCCGGCGCTCTTATTCAATGATGCGGTTGGCGAGCTCGCCGTCCTGGATCATCTGCACGAGACGCGAGCGCTGGATCTTGCCGCTCGACGTCTTGGGAATCGTGGACGGCGGCACGAGCAGCACGCGCGCGGGACGGTGGCCCCGGCCGCGGTGCACGCGCTGCACGATCTCGCGCACCAGCGTCTGGCCGGCGGCGGCGGCCGCGTCGCGCAGCTCGGCCACCACGTAGAGCCGCTGGGTCCCGGTGCGCTCGCTGTCCACGCCGACCGCCGCTGAATAGCGCACGCCCGGCACGTGGTCGACGATCTCCTCGACGTCGGCCGGCACGATGTTCTCGCCGCCGAGGATGATGATGTCCTTGAGCCGGCCGGTGATATAGAGGTAGCCCTCGGCGTCGACGAAGCCGAGGTCGCCTGTGCGCAGCCAGCCATCGGGCGTGAGCACTCTGGCCGTCGCCTCCGGGTTGTTGTAGTAGCTCTGCATCACGCCCGGGCTCTTCACGCAGATCTCACCCTCGGTGTCCGGCGGCAGGTCCACCAGCGCGACGGACCCGCCCTCGCGCATCGGCTCGGAGATGCGCAGGGAGACGCCGCGGCAGGGCTGGCCGACGGAGAGCCAGCGGCCCGACGCGTCGTAGCGCAGCGGCACGCCGCGCGGCCAGATGGCGACGGCCAGCGTCGCCTCCGCGAGGCCGTAGCACGGCAGGATGACGCGCTTGACCCCGAAGTGCGACTCGAAGGCGTCGATGGTGGAGGTCCGCACGGGCTCGGCGCCCGAGAGCGCCGCCTTCAGCGAGGAGAGATCGAACTCCGAGACGTCGTGCACGTTGCGCACGCAGTTGCGGTAGCCGAAGTCCGGCGAGACGGTGAAGGTCGCGCGCACCTTCGTGATCATTTCGAGCCACGGCCGCGGATTCCTGAGATCCGGCGGCAGCAGCCAGATCGGCGTGGCCGTGAGCGGCGGCGTGAACGCGCAGCCGATCAGCCCCATGTCGTGGTACAGCGGCAGCCACGACACGACGCGATCGTCGGCGCTGAGCCCGGCCGCCTCCGACATGAACTTCGTCGTCTCGACGACGTTCGCGTGCGTGAGCACGACGCCGCGCGGCCGGCCCGTCGAGCCCGACGTGTACTGCAGAAAGCACAGGTCGTTCGGTTGCGTCGGGTGATCGGGCGGCGGCGGAGCGTCGGAATCCAGCTCGTTGGGCTCGAGCACCATGCGGACGTTCGGCGCGAGGGCGACGCTCTCGTCCACGCCCTTGCGGAACCAGCCGATCGTGGCCACCGCCACCGCTCTGGCATCGCGGAAGATGCCGCCGGTCGCCTCGACGCCGAGCGTCGGGTAGAGCGGGACGGGAATGGCGCCGAGGCGCACGGCCCCGAAGAACGTGTAGAAGAACTCCGCGCACGTCGGATAGATGAGGCACACCTTGTCGCCCGGCCGCACGCCGGCGGCCGCGAGGCCGGCCGCGTAGCGCCCGCTCTGGGCCCAGAGCCGGGCGTAGGTCACCGTGTCGTCGAAGAGCGAGAAGTACTGCGCCTGGGGCGTCAACGCCGCGCGGCGCCGCATCACGTCGATGAGCGTGGTTGCTCCCTTCGGGTCGAGGCTCATTCCTGGCTCCTCTCGAGCGTCGCGGAAGTCTCGTGGTCCCGACCGTCGCGCAGGTACACCAGCCGCACCGTGTCGCCGGGCTGCCGCGCGCGGATCGCGGTGCGCAGCGCCTCGAAGCCGTCGACCGACACGCCGTCCACGCGCACGAGCACGTCGCCGTCGCGCAGGCCCGCGCGCTCGGCCGCGCTGCCGGGCATCACGTGGGCCAGCCGGGCCCCGTCGCCGCCGTGGCCGTCGCCGCCGACGCCGAGAAACGCGGCGCTGCCCGTGCCGCCGCGCCGCCGCGCCGGCGGCGTCAGCTTCGCATAGACGGGCCGCGCGCCGTCGTCGAGCGCGGTCACGATGGACGCGCCGATCGCCGCCACCCGCGCCATCCCGTCGACGTTGAGCTTGTCGGCGGTGTCGCCCGGCCGGTGATAGTCGTCGTGACCGCCGGTGTGGAGGAAGAGGACGGGCGTGCCGGCGGCGTAGAAGCGCGTGTGGTCGGAGGGCGAAAAGGGCGTGCCACGCAGGTCGGCGTTCACGCCGGCGGCGCGCGCGGCGTCGGCGGTGGCGGCGCGCAGCCGGTCGCCGGAGTCGACGCCGCCGATCGTCAGCGTGCCGTCGCGCATACGCCCGACCATGTCGAAGTTCAGCATGGCCGCCGTCTGCCCGAGCGGCAGCGCGGCGTGGCGCACGTAGTGGCCGGAGCCGATCAACCCGACCTCCTCGGCGCCGAAGAGCACGAACACGAGTGTGCGGCGCGCGCCGCCGGCGGCGGCGAAGGCGCGGGCGAGGCCGACGACGACGGCCGTGCCCGACGCGTTGTCGTCGGCGCCGTGGTAGGTGGCGCCGCCCGAGGAGCCGAGATGATCCCAGTGGGCGCCGAGCACGATCGTCTCGCCGGCGAGCACGGGATCGGCGCCGGGCAGCACGCCGATGACGTTGGCCGCGCGAAGGTCCGCGGGCGCCAGGTCGACGGCGAGGCGCGCCGTCGTCCCGGTCGGTGCCGCGCGCAGCGCCTCGGCCGCCGCGCGCGTGAGCGCGCCGGACGCGATGTCCACCGGCGCGGCCGTCGCGTCGAGCGTGGGGAGTGGATCGGCGACGAGCAGCAGCGCGGCGGCGCCGCGCTGGCGGGCGAGAATCAGCGTCTCGAGTCGCGAGCCGCGCGCTGTCGCCACGACGATCTTGTCCCGCAGATCGCCGCTCCAATCGTCGTCGGCGAAGGCGAGCGCCCCCGTCACCTCGCCGCGCCGCGAGCCGCCGTGAGGCGTCCAGTCGACGCCGGCCTTCACGGTGTGGCCACCCACCTCGAGCGCGCTGCCCGCGCCGAGACGGCGGCCCGGCGCCAGGGTGAACGATTGTAAAAACGTCCCCGAGTCGCCGCCGGGCCGCAAGCCGGCGGCGCCCAGCCACGCGGCGAGGCGCTCGGTGGCGCGGTCGCCGCCAGGCGTACCCGCGCGGCGCCCGTCCATCTCGCGGGTCGTGAGCGTTTCTACAATCGCGCGGAGGTCCGAGGCGGTCGGGGGGACGACGGGCGCGCGGCCGAGCGCCGCGGTGGACGTCAGCAGCAGCGCGCACACGATCAGCAGCGTCGCTGGCCGGCGCATCATCCCGCGTATTCTATCGCCGGTTCGCGCACCGCGCCCGCAGACGAAACGCATTGCGTTATCGCCACGGGCTGGGCCCCACCGTCCGAGGCGAGCCTGAGAAAAAGTCAAGAAACGGCGACGACGCGGCCGCCGGCGATGCGGACGAGCTCGTCCGGCGTGAGACGGAACACCGTGTGGGGATGCCCGCCCGCCGCCCAGATCGCCTCCCACTTGAGCAGGGCTTCGTCGATGAGCGTGGTGAGCGGCGCGGGATGCGCGAGAGGCGCCACGCCGCCGATCGCGAAGCCGGTGTGCGCGCGCACGAAATCCGCGTCGGCCCGGCCGACGGATTCCCCGAGGAGCGCGCCCAGCTTCGCCTCGTCCACGCGGTTGGCGCCGCTGGTGAGCACGAGCAGCGGCCGGCCGCTCTCGCGCAGCCGGAACACGAGGGACTTCACGATCTGCCCGACGTCGCAGCCGACGGCGGCGGCCGCCTCGGCGGACGTGCGCGCCGCGTGCTCGAGCACGACGATCGTCGTTCTCACGCCGGCCGCCGCCAGCGCGTCGGCGACGCGGCGCGCGCTCGCCGGCAGCTCACGCCCAGGTTCGATCATTTCACCGCTCGCTTCGCCGGAGGCACCGGCTCAGCTCGCACTGCCACGCGCGGTGACGACCGCGCGGCAGGCGCGCATCTGGGCGAGGTGCTCGAGGTCGTGGTCGGCCATGTGCGTCGCGTAGTGCGCGAGGGTGAGCGGGCCGAAGTGGCCGGAGAGGCCCGGGCGCTCGCCGGCGCCGGGCGGCAGCGTGGCGAGGTAGGCCAGCGTCTCGGCGCGGGCGCGGCGAAAGGTCGCGAGGTCGTCCTCGAAGCGGCCCTGGCGCCGATCGCGCTCGCGGCCCCACGCGATCGGATCGAACGCCTCGAAGCGCGGGCGCTCTTCGGTCGCCATGAGCCTGAAGCGCGGCAGGAAGAGCCGGCTGTCCAGCTCCATGAGGTGCGCGAGGACTTCCTTCATGGACCACTCGCCGGGCTCCGGGCGCGCGACGAGCGTCGTCGCGTCGAGCCCGGCGGCCTGCTCGGCCACGCGGTCGGGCGTGGTGGCCAGGGCTGCGAGCAGCTGCGAGATCGTGAGCGCCACGCGCGCCTCGCAGCGCTTCGGTGTCAGCCCGAGCGTCGCGCGCACGTCCTGGATCTGCCGCAGGTGCTCGGTGTCGTGCGCGTCCATCGTCGCCGCGTACGTCGCCACCGTGAGCGGGCCGCGGCTCGGGCTCACGCCCTCGCGGCGCCAGCCGGCGTCGTCCAGCCCGCCGAGCAGCGCCACCGCCTGCCGCCGCGCGGCGGCGAACGCGTCGAGCAGTGTCGCGAGGTCGGCGCGATCGCCGTCGGTACGCCGCCCCTTGTCGAAGACGGGACGCGACTCCGCCAGCATGCGGCGCAGGCGCGGCACGAAGGTGTCGCGGTCGCCCTCGACGAGGTGACGCACGACCTCGCCGATCGACCACTCGCCGGGCTTGGGCGGCGTCCACGCCTCGCCCGCGCCGTCGCGCGCCATCTCGCGCAGCAGCGTCGGCGTGGCGGCGAGTCGCGCGACCGTCAGCTCACGCTCGGTCATCGCGACCGCTTCGGCGCCGGCTCGAACAGCTCGACGAGGTTGCCGGCGGGATCCTCTATCAGGATTTGCTTACCGCCGTTGCCCACGACGATCTCGTTGCGGAATCGAGCGCCCGCCGTCCGCAGTCGCTCGACCTCGCGCCCCAGGTCCACGACCTCGAGCTGGATGCGGTTCCAGCCGCCCGGCTCGGGCTTGCGGCCGTCGGGCATCGCCTGGCCCGCTCCGCCGCCGCCGCCCGGCGTGCTCAGGAGCAGGCGCAGGCCGCCGCGCGAGAGCATCGCGAAGCCGGGACCCGGGTGGAACTCGACGCGAAATCCGAGCTGGCCGGAATAGAACGCGATCGCGGCCTCGACGTCACTGACGATATAGCGCACGCTGACGCTCGCCACTCTGAAGCCTCCGCGGGCCTAGAGCGCCCGCACCGCACGGAGCACGTCGTTGGGATCGGGCCGCACCTGGAAGTTGTCGCTCACCCAGAGCCAGCGCACGACGCCGTCGCGGTCGAGCACGACCGTCGTGGGCCGCGGCACGTCCTCGCCGTGCTGCCCGCCCCGCGCGTGCACCAGCCCGTAGCGCCGGGTCACGGCGAGATCGGGATCCGCGACGAAGCGGTAGCCGAGGCGCAGGCGCTGCGCCATCTCGTGGCTGCGCTCGTTGGGATCGGGCGAGACGGCGACGATCTCGACGCCGGCCTTCTCGGCTTCCGACAACGCGGCTCCAAGCCCTTGGAGCTCCGCCACGCAGAAGGGTCACCAGTAGCCGCGGTAGAAGACCAGCACCACCGGCTTCGTGCCACGATAGTCGGCGAGCGACACGGGACGACCGCCGGCGTCGGGCAGCGTGAAGTCGGGCGGGCGCTCGCCCAGGCGCAGATTGGTCTGCGCGTCCGGGATGCGCGCGAGCACAAAGTTGAACGCGGCGCCGCCGGCGAAGAGCACGAGCGCGAGGGCCAGCGCCGCCCACGCGTACCAGCGCCGCCCCAGCGCGACGGCGAGCCCGGCGATGGTGGCGGCGATCGCGAACACCGCGACGTACCCCTCGGGATGGTTGCGGATCGCGGGCACGCGCAGCAGCAGCGCGTAGACGGCGATCGCGGTGCCGCAGAGCACCATGCTGAGCGCGGTGAGCCAGCCGGGTTTCATCGCGCGGAACGCTCAGGCCATGACGATGCGGTCGAACGCCTCGGCGTACGCATAGCCCGCCGGCTTGCCCAGCTCGGCCCCGCGCTGGCGCACGCGCTTTTCCACCGCCGCGAAGTCCTTGAACTGGCTCGCGTGGCAGGCGAGCGCCTTGATCTTGAGGTCCATGACCTCGCTGATGTCCACCATCACGTGCGGGTCCTGCCACTGCATGACGTAGACCTCCCGTACCTTGTGCGGCTCGAACTCCGGCATCAGCTCGGGGAAGGCGAGGTGATCGCGCGAGAGCGGATAGATGCAGTCCAGCGCGACGCCGCCGACGATGCGGTGGTCGCGGTGCGAGGCGCCGAGGTTGTACGTCCGCCGTGGGTTCTGGCAGACGACCATGTCGGGCCGGTAGCGTCGGATCTCGCGCGACACCTCGAGCCGCAGCTGGCGCGTGTCCTCGACCTCGCCGTCGGGATAGCCGAGGAACGTGACCTGCTCGACGCCGAGCGTGCGCGAGGCGTTGCGCTGCTCCTCGGCCCGGATCTCGGCCAGCCTCGGCGAGGTCATCGTGCGGTCGCTCGAGCCCTTGTCGCCGTTGGTGACGACGACGAGGGCGACGTCCTTGCCCTCTTTGACGAACTTCGCCACCGTGCCGCCCGCGCCGAACTCGCAGTCGTCGGGGTGGGCGGTGATCATCAGCACGCGCCGGATCGGATCGGTCATGCGCTCCGTCGTCTCCCGTCGAGAGTTAATCGTTGAGATGCCATCGACCAGCATACCGATTCACCCGCGACGCCGTGCGATAATCCACCGCAGATGTCCGCGAACCGCGGCCGGCGAATCGCGGTGGTCGTGCTGATCCTCCTGCTCCTCCTCCCGCCGCTCGCGAGCGTGCTGCCGGGCTCGCCGGGCGCCCTGCGCGTCGCCGGCATCACGCTGCTCTGGTGGTACGCGGCGCTCGTGGGGCCGCTCGCCGCCGCCGTCACCGTCGCCCTGTCGCGCGCGCCTCGATGACCGCCTGGCGCGCGCTCGCGGCGTGGCCGGGCCCCGCGCTCGTGGCGGCCGTCGTCGCTGCCGTCGCCGCGGGCGCCGCCGCCGCCCCGCTCCTCGTGCTCGCCGCCGCCGTGGCGCCGCTGCTGGCCCTGCTGCAGGCGCGGCGCGCGGCCACGCCAGCACATCCGGTGACGCTCCTCATCACCGCCGCCGTCTCCGCGCTCCTGCTCTGGGCGCACCTCGCCGTGCTCGCCGACGTCGCGACGCTGCTCGGCGCACGCCGCTGGCAGGGCTCGGTGCTCGCGGCGGCGCTGGCGCTGCTCGTCACGCAGATGCCCGGCGCCGAGCGCTGGCGCGGCCTCGCGCTGGCGGCGGGCGGGGGCGCGCTGCTGCTCGTGCTCGTCGCCGCCGGCACGGCGATGGGGATCACGCCATGGGCCGCCTGGCGTGAGGCCGCGGGGCGGCCGGCGCTCGTGTTCAGCGGCCGCAGCGCATGGGTGACGGACGGCGAGCGCTTCGTGCGGCACGCGACGCTCGCCTTCGACGAGGCCCATCGCGTCGTTGCCGTCACACCCGGCACGTTTCGCGTGGTCGAACGGGACGGCGCCCGCCGCGTGGTGCGCGACTGGGGGCTGGCGGCGGGCGACGCCCTCAGCGTGCGGCCGGGCGACACGCTCACGGCAGAGCCCGGCAGCCGGCTGCGCTTCGAGCCGGGCAAGCGTGTGCCGGGCGCGGCGGCGTCCGGATCCGCGTGGGCCGCCGCCGCGACGCGCGTGTCGCCGACTCCCGCGCTCGGCGTGCTGGCGACGCTGGCGCTCGGCGCCTGCGCGCTCGTCCCCGCCGGCGAGCGGCGCATGGCCGCGGCGCCGGCGCTGCCGCTCGCGCTCTCGCTCGGCGCCGCGTCGTGGGGCGTCTACGCGACGCTCGCCGCGCCCGAGGCCGGCCTGGCGGGCTCGCCGGCCGGGGCCCTGCTCTCGCTGCCGCGCGCCACGTCGCAGCCCGCGCACGGTCTGTGGCCCGCCGCGCTCGCTGCCCTCGTGGCGCTCGGGCTGCTCGCGCTGTTCGTCGCGGCCGCGGCCGGGCTGTGCGAGCGAGTCGGCGCGGCGGCAGGCGCGCACCGGGCGACCCTGTGGACGCTGACGCTGGTGGCCGCCGCGATCGCTGCCACGGTGCCGGCGGTGGACCCGTGGACACCGCTGGCTGCGGGACTCGGCCTGGCCGGCGCGGCCGTCGCGGCGCCCCGCCTCGCGGGGGCCGAGGGCGCCCGGATCGGGCCGTGGCCGGCGTCGGTCGTCGGCGGAGTCGCGGGGGCGGCTGTTTTCGCGGGGCTCGTGGCGCTCGGGGCGCGCCTGCCGGGCCCGGCGGCCTCGCTGCGAGAGGTCCCGGTCCTGGCGGCGGCGCCGGCGGCGTGGCTGGTCGTGAAGGTGTTACGACGCGCGGCGGCCGGGGCCTCCTGAGAGTTGGCAAGGAGCCCGCCGGACCACCATAATGGTGGTCCATGGCCAGCGATCGGATCGTGGTGCGTGGTGCTCGCGAGCACAACCTCAAGAACATCGACGTGGAGCTCCCCCGGGACCAGCTCGTCGTCCTGACGGGGCTCTCGGGCTCGGGCAAGTCCTCGCTCGCCTTCGACACCATCTACGCCGAGGGCCAGCGCCGCTACGTCGAGTCGCTCTCCGCCTACGCGCGGCAGTTCCTCGAGCAGATGGAGAAGCCCGAGGTCGACTCGATCGAGGGGCTCTCGCCCGCGATCTCGATCGAGCAGAAGACGACCAGCAAGAATCCGCGCTCCACCGTCGGCACCGTCACCGAGATCTACGACTACCTGCGCGTGCTCTTCGCGCGCGTCGGCGTGCCGCACTGCCCGTCGTGCGGCAAGGTGATCTCGGCGCAGACCGTGCAGCAGATGGTGGACCGCGTGCTGCTGCAGCCGGCGGGCACGCGGCTGCTCGTGCTGGCGCCGGTCGTGCGCGGGCGCAAGGGCGAGTACAAGAAGCTCTTCTTCGACCTCCAGCGCCAGGGGTTCTCGCGCGTGCGCGTCAACGGCGTCGTGCGCGAGCTGGGCGAGGAGATCGAGCTCGACAAGAAGCGCAAGCACACGATCGACGTCGTCGTCGATCGCCTCGTCGTCAAGGATGGGCTGGGCGCGCGTCTCGCCGACTCGCTGGAGACGGCCCTCCGCCTCGCCGACGGCATCGTGCAAGTCGAGACGGTGACCGCGGGCGACGCCGCCGACCCCGCGCCCATGGTCTTCAGCGAGCGCCTCGCCTGCGCGGACTGCGGCATCTCGTTCCCCGAGGTGTCGCCGCGCATGTTCTCGTTCAACAACCCGTACGGCGCCTGCCCGGAGTGCGGCGGCATCGGCACGCGCTTCGAGATCGACCCCGAGCGACTGGTCCCGAACGCCAACCGCTCGCTCAAGGCCGGCGCGCTGGCGCCGTGGGCGGGCCGCGAGAACGCCTACTTCAAGCAGACGCTCGCCGCGCTGGCCAAGACCTATAGATTTTCGCTCGACGAGCCGTGGGCCAAGCTCAAGAAGCCGGTGCGCGACGTGATCCTGGGCGGCGACCGCGACGGCGGCTTCGAGGGCGTGGTCAAGCTGCTGGAGCGCCGCTATCGCGAGACCGAGTCGGAGGACGCCCGGCGCGAGATCGAGGCGTTCATGGCCGAGCGGCCGTGCCCGGTGTGCGAGGGCTCGCGGCTGCGGCGCGAGTCGCTCGGGCTCAGGATCGCGGGCAAGTCGATCGCCGACGTCGTGCGGCTCACCATCAAGGACGCCGCGACCTTCTTCAACACGCTCAAGCTCGGCGAGCGCGAGGCGGCCATCGCGCGGCGCGTGCTGAAGGAGATCCGCGAGCGCCTCGGCTTCCTGGCCAACGTGGGCCTGGACTACCTCACGCTCGACCGCCCGGCGGGCACGCTGTCGGGAGGTGAAGGACAGCGAATACGTCTCGCCACGCAGATCGGATCGAGCCTGGTCGGCGTCCTCTATATCCTCGACGAGCCGTCCATCGGACTCCATCAGCGTGACAATCGACGGCTGCTCGACACGCTCAGGCGGCTGCGCGACCTCGGCAACACGGTGCTGGTGGTCGAGCACGACGAGGAGACGATCCGCTCCGCCGACTACGTCGTCGACCTCGGTCCCGGCGCCGGCGAGCTCGGAGGCCACGTGGTGGCCATCGGCACCCCCGACGAGATCGTGGCCAACGAGCACTCGCTGACCGGACAGTTCCTCTCGGGCGCGCGCGCCATCCACGTGCCGGCGACCCGCCGCAAGGGCACGGGGCACGCGCTCACCATCCACGAGCCGCGCGAGCACAACCTCAAGGGCCAGTCGGTGACGATCCCGCTCGGCACCTTCACGTGCGTGACGGGCGTGTCGGGCTCGGGCAAGTCCACGCTCGTCAACGACATCCTCTACCGCGCGCTCGCGCAGATGCTGCACCGCGCCCAGGACCGGCCCGGCGCGCACACGCGCATCGAGGGCGCCCAGCACATCGACAAGGTCGTCGACATCGACCAGTCGCCGATCGGGCGCACGCCGCGCAGCAACCCGGCCACCTACACCGGCGTCTTCACGTTCATCCGCGCGCTGTTCGCCCGGACGCAGGAGGCGCGGATGCGCGGCTACCAGCCCGGGCGCTTCTCGTTCAACGTCAAGGGCGGGCGCTGCGAGGCGTGCCAGGGCGACGGCCTCGTGAAGATCGAGATGCACTTCCTGCCCGACGTCTACGTCACCTGCGACGTGTGCAAGGGCAAGCGCTACAACCGCGAGACGCTCGACGTCCACTACAAAGGCAAGAACATCGCCGAAGTCCTCGACATGACCGTCCACCAGGCCCTCGAGTTCTTCGAGGCCGTGCCCGTCATCAAGTCGAAGCTGCAGACCCTGCACGACGTCGGCCTCGACTACATCCGCCTCGGGCAGTCGGCCACCACGCTCTCGGGCGGGGAAGCCCAGCGCGTGAAGCTGGCGACCGAGCTCTCTCGACGCGCGACGGGCAGGACGCTCTACATCCTCGACGAGCCGACGACCGGACTGCACTTCGCCGACATCGAGAAATTGCTGGAAGTGCTCAACCGGCTCGTGGAGCAGGGCAACACCGTCGTGATCATCGAGCACAACCTGGACGTCATCAAGACCGCCGACTGGGTGATCGACCTCGGCCCCGAGGGGGGCGACGACGGCGGGCGCGTGGTGGCCACCGGCACGCCGGAGGCGCTCGCGCGGCAGGGCGAAAAGTCCTCTACGGGACGGTTCCTGAGCGCGGCGCTCGCGGGCACGCGCGCCGGGTAGACGGGCATGCGGCGCACGAAGATCGTGTGCACGATCGGGCCGGCGTCCTCGACGGTCGAGCAGCTCGACCGCCTCGCCGCCGCCGGCATGGACGTCGCGCGCCTGAACTTCTCGCACGGCACGCACGCCGAGCACGCCGAGGTCATCCAGCGCATCCGCGAGGCGGAGGCGCGGTGGAACCGGCCGGTCGCCATCCTGCAAGACCTGCAGGGTCCGAAGATCCGGCTCGGGACCTTCGGCAAGGGCGGCGGCGGGCGGGTAGATCTAGAATCCGGGCGCCCGTTCGCCCTCTGCCGCACGCCGTGCGTCGGCTCCGCCGAGCGCGTGTTCGTCTCGCCGCCCGAGTACCTCGGACGTGTCAGGGCCGGCGACGAGATCTGGATGGACGACGGCATGATCCAGCTCCGCGTGGAGGCGACGACGCCGCAGGAGGTTCGCTGCGTCGTCGTCGCGGGCGGTCGGATCAGCGATCACAAGGGCATCTCGCTGCCGCACGTGGATCTGCCCGCGTCGTGCCTCACCGAGAAGGACGTGGACGATCTCAGGTTCGGCATCGAGCAGCGCGTGGACTTCGTGGCCGTCTCGTTCGTGCGCACCGCCGACGACATCCGCGAGGTGCGCCGGTTCCTCGAGGCCCAGGGCGCCGACATCCCGCTCGTCGCCAAGCTCGAGCGTCACGAGGTGCTCGACAACCTGCCCGCCGTGGTCGGCGCCGTCGACGCGGTGATGGTCGCGCGCGGCGACCTCGGCGTGGACGTCCCGCTCGAGGACGTGCCCCACATCCAGAAGGAGATCATCCGCCAGGCCCACGTGGCCAAGGTGCCGGTGATCGTGGCCACGCAGATGCTGGAGTCGATGGTCACCCACACACGGCCCACCCGCGCCGAGGTGGCCGACGTGACGGCCGCGATCTTCGACGGCGCCGACGCCATCATGCTCTCCGCCGAGACGGCGTCCGGCCGCTACCCCGCGGAAGCCGTCGAAGTCATGGCGCGCATCGCCGAGCGCGCCGAGCAGGCCACGCTCGCGCTCGAGCCGACGCGCCGGCGGCGCGAAGCCCGCGGGCCGGTCGGGTTCCCCGAGGCCGTGTCCGACGCCGCCGCCAGCGCCGCGCGCGCGCTGGATGCGCGCGCCATCGTCGCCTTCACGCAGTCCGGTTTCTCCGCGCGCCTCATCTCGCAGGAGCGGCCGCCCATGCCCATCATCGCGTTCACGCCGTTCGCCGCGGTGCAGCGGCGCCTCGGGCTCACGTGGGGCGTCACCTCGCGGCTCATCCGCAAGGTGGAGACCACCGACGAGATGGTCGAGGAGATCGAGGCGACGCTGCTCGGCGACGGCACCGTGCGCGCCGACGACGTGCTCGTGATCATCTCGGGCTCGCCCATGTGGGTCACCGGCACCACCAATCTCGTCAAGCTCCACCGCGTCGGGGAACGCCGCTGAGCAGGAGCCGCCGGCTCCTGCTCCTCGCCGTCGCCGTCGCGGGCGTGGCGGGGCTCTGGACCGGTGGCGGGGCGCTGCTGCTGCGCGAGGTCGACGCGCGCCACGCCGGCGTGATCGACGTCAACCTGGAGCGCGTGGTGGCCACCGTGTCCGAGGAGCGGCGCGGGCTGCTCCGCGAGGCCATGCTGCTCGCGCAGGATCCGGCCGTCGTCGAGGGCGCGCGCAAGGGCGACTGGGCGACGCTGGCGCGCGGGGCGGCCCGCCTGCGCGCGCTCACGCTCGAGCGCCTCGCCGACCTCGTCGTCGTCCTCGACGCCGGTGGTGTGGCGCTGCTGCAAGTGCCGGCCACGCCGCGCGTCGAGCTGCCCGCGCCGGCGCTGCCGGGGAACGCCGCGGTGACGCTCGCCGTGCTCGGCGGCCGCGCCTACCTGCTCGGCGTGGCCGCGGTCGGCGGCGAGCCCGGCGGCGGCCTGGTCGTCGTCGGCCGGCGCGCCGACCGGCTCGGTCCGAGTCTCGGCGAGCGGGCGGGCGTCGTCGTCGTCAACGGCGACGCTCTGCGCTATTCGACGCTGCCGGAGGCGCCCACGACGGGCTGGGCGGCGGCGACGGCCGCCGGCGTGCGCGACGTCGCCGGCGAGCGCTGGCGCCTGAGGCCCGTCGAGGGATTCGGACGCGACGTGGCGTGGGCCGCCGTCCGCGTCGGTGACGGCGTGGCCGAGCGCCGCCGCGTCGTGCGGGCGCTCGTCGCCAGCGGCGCGCTCGCGGGGCTCGTGGCGTCCCTGGTGGTGGCCTTCGCCACGCGCCGTCGCGTCACCGCGCCGGCGTGGGCGGCCGCCTCGCGAGCGCCGGCGGCATCCTCCGCGCCCGCCGCCTCCCCGGTGCCCGGGGAGGCCTCCGCCGCTGCCGCGCCGCCGACGAGCAGCCGCGAGCTCCAGGCGCTCTACGCCGCCGCCGTGGCCGTGGGCAGCGGCACCGAGCTCGAGTCGACGGCGACGCAGACGCTCGACGTGATCTGCACGGTGGCGCGCATCGATCTCGGCATGGTCTATCGCGTCGATCGCGACACCGGCCGCCTCGCGCTCGTCGCCCACTACGGCATCCCGCCGCGCTACATGGAATTCCTGAAAACGCGCGCGATCGAGCGCACGCGCATCGGCCAGACCGCGCGTACGGGCGAGTACACGCTGGTGGACCTCGATCCCGCGCGGATCAAGGACCCGACGCTGCAGGAGGCGGTGACCAGCGAGGGCTATCGCACGCAGCTCTCGCTGCCGATCCCGGTGCAGGGCGCGACCTGGGGCGTGATGGCGCTCGTGTCCAGGGAGCAGCGCCGCTTCGAGGCCGACGAGCTGACGCTGCTGCACGCGGCCGCGCACCAGGTGGGCCTCGCCGTCGGGCGCGCCGCCCTCTTCGCCGAGCTCCGCCTGAAGTCGCGGCGGCTCGAGATCCTCACCCGCGTCGCCCAGGGACTGGCGGCCACGCTCCCGGGCCCGGAGATGCTCCAGCGCGTCGCGGAGGCCGCGCGCGAGATGTTCGACGCGGCCATCGCCCGGCTGTGGCTGATGGACGACGACGGCGACACGCTGTCGGTGCGCGTCAGCGCGGGGCTCGAGGTGGGCGGCGGCGTCGACCGGCTGCGCGTCGGCGAGGGGTTCGTCGGGCGGGTGGCGGCCACGCGGGCGCCCCTCACCATCGCCGACCTCGCGAGCGACCCGCGTCCGCTCAACACCGAGCGGCTGCGGGCCCGCGGCCTGGCCGCCTTCGCCGGCGTGCCGCTGCTGGTCGGCGAGCGCGTGCTCGGCGTGCTGGCGATCGGGCTCACCGAGCGCCACGAGTACTCGGCCGAGGAGCTCGACGTCTTCACCTCGCTCGCCAACGGCGCGGCGGTCGCGCTGGAGAACGCGCGGCTGCTCTCCGGCGAGCGCACGCGGCGCGAGTATCTCGCCGCGCTGCTCGAGATCAACACGAAGATCGGCGCCAGCGTGATGGTCTCCACCACGACGCTGCTGTCCTCCATCGCCGAGGAGGCGGCGCGCCTGCTCGACGTGGACAACGCCGGCTTCCGGCTGCTGGAGGGCGACGACCTCGTGCTGGCCGGGTGCGCGGGCACCGCGCGCGAGACGATGGTGCGGGAGCGGGTCAAGCTCGGTCAAGGCCTCAGCGGCCGAGCCTTTGCGGCCGGCCACGCGCTCGTGCTCGACGTCGAGGCCGCCGATATCGCCCCGGACGAGCTCGCCAACGTCCGGCGCCTCGGCTACACGACGTTCCTCGGCGTCCCGCTGAAGATCGGCGGGCGCGCGATCGGGGTGCTCACGTTCCGCGCGCGCCGGCCCTTCAGCGCGCGCGACCAGGAGCTGGCCGAGGCCTTCGCCGGTCAGTCCGCCATCGCCATCGAGCATGCGCGCCTCGTCCGCGAGGCCTCCGAGCAGGCCGATCGCATGCGCGCGCTGGCCGACCTCTCCCGCGTCTTCGCCGGGACGCTCGATCCCGACGTCGTGAGCGAGCGCATCGCGGACAGCGTGCGCAGCCTCTTCTCGTCGGTCTCCGCCTCGCTCTTCCGCGTGGAGCCGGGCAGCGGCGACCTCGTTCCCGTCGCCACGTCGACCGGCCGCGGGGGAGACACGCCGCCGGCGCCCGTGCTGCCGCGCGGGGTCGGCATCTCGGGCCTGGCCGCGGAGTCGCGTCACGTGGTCGTGTCCTCCGACGTCCCCGCCGATCCCAGGATCGAGAAGACGGACGCCGTCCGCGACTGGATCGCCGCCGTCGGCCACTACTCGGCCATCGCGGTGCCGCTGATCGTCAACGACGTCGTGGTCGGTGTGCTCACGGTCAGCGGCGAGCGCGGCCGCGTCTTCGGCGAGGACGACGCGCGGCTGGCCCAGACCTTCGCCGACCAGGCGGCCCTCGCGCTCGCCAACGCGCGGCTCTACGCCGAGTCGGCGCAGCGCCGCGCGGAGGCCGAGGAGCTGGCGCGGCTGGCGCGCACGCTCACCGAGTCGCTCGACGTCTCGGAGGTGGTGGAGCGCACGGTCGAGAGCGTGCTGCCCCTCTTCCGCGCCCAGTCCTCCGTGGTCCGGCTGCTCCAGCCCGACGGCTCCCTGGCGGCCCTGGCCCTCGGCGGCCGCACGCGCGCCTATTTCCAGCCCGGCCACGTGCTGCCGCCGGGCGTCGGGGTGCTCGGGCGGGCGGTGGCCGAAGGGCGCGCGATCGCGACCGCCGACGCGCTCGCCGACGCGGCCACGCGCGTGTCCGACGACCTGCGCGCGAACTTCCAGAATTCGGGCGACGGCGCGGTGCTGGCGGTGCCGATGCGCGCCAAGGGCGTGATCATCGGCGCCCTCGGCATCGTCGACCGGGTCGGGCGCGTCTTCACCGACGGGGAGGCCGCGCTGCTGCAGGCCTTCGCCGACCAGGCCACGCTCGCCCTCGAGAACGCGCGCCTCTTCTCGATCGAGCGCTCGCGCCGGCAGCAGATCGCCGCGCTCGCCGACATCGAGCGCGAGCTGGCGGCCGTGCTCGACGCCGAGCGGCTGCCCGCGCTGGTCGTCGAGCGCGCCACCGGCCTCTTCAAGGCGAGCGGCGCCCTCTGGACGCTGGACGAGGATCGCACGCTGATCCCGCGCGCGTGGACGGGCCAGGACCTGGCGGGCGAGCGACTGGCGCCGGGCGAGGGCTTCGCGGGCCTGGCCATCGGCGAGCGCCGCGGTCTCATCACCAACGACTACGCGCGCTCGCCGCACGCGGCGCCGCGCTTCGTGGCCGCCGGCGTGCGCAGCGTCATCGTGCAGCCCGTCATCCTGCGCGACCGTCCCCTCGGCGTGCTGACGATGAGCCGCGCGGGCGTCGAGGCGGCCCCCTTCGGCGTCGAGGATCTCGCGCTGCTCCAGAGCTTCGCCGCCCACGCCGCCACCGCCCTCGAGAACGCGCGCCTGTACGAGGAGGCCACGCGGTATGCGCAACGGCTGCGCGCGCTGGAGGAGGTCAACCGGCTCGTCTCCTCGTCGCTCAATCCCGACGAGGTGCTCGCCAACCTCGCCCGCGCCATCTCGCAGTTCTTCGACGCGCCCTACGTCAGCGTGTGGGGGCTGGACGAGACCACGGGCCGGCTGCGGCGCACGCTGACGCACGGCGATCCCGCCCTGGCCGCCGAGCTGCACGACACGCTGGCGCCGGGCGAGGGTGGGATCGGCTGGGTCGTCCAGCGCCGCGAGCCGATCTTCTGGACGGAGGTGGCGCGCGACGCGCGCACCGTCGACGCGGCGGCGCTGCTGCGCCACGGGCTCGGGTGGGTGACCGCGTACCCCATCGCCATCGGCGAGCGCGTGCTCGGCGCGTTCTCGGTGCACCGCACGGCGTCGTGGCCCGTCACGCCGGAGACGGCCTCGCTCATGGGCTCGCTGGCCGCGCAGGCGGCGGTGGCGCTGGAGAACGCGCGCCTGTACTCGGAGACGACGCGCCGCCTGACGGAGACGCGCGCGCTGCTCGAGGTGGCGGAGATCCTGAACTCCACGCTCGACGCGCGCCAGCTCCTCAAGCGCCTGGCCATCAAGGTGGCCGAGGTGTGCGACGTGGACCGCTGCTCGATCGAGCGCTGGGAGGGCGACCGCGTCGTCCCCCTCATGTCGCAGTTCGCCGACGGACGGAAGATGCCGGCCATGTGGGACCAGTTCCTCAGCGTGACCAACCGGCCGCTGCGCGAGGTGCCGACCAACGCGCGCGCGATCGAGACGCGCCGGCCTGTGATCGTGGAGGACGCGAGCGACGCCTCGCTCACGCCGCCCGACTGGGTGGCGGCCTTCGGCCTCAAGTCGTACGTGGTGGTGCCGATGCTCCGGCAGGACGAGGTCATCGGCGTGGTCACGCTCGACTACTGCGAGCGCGTGCGACCGTTCGCGCCGTGGCAGGTGGACCTCGCCACCGCCGTGGTAGGCCAGATCGCCCTCGCGCTGGAGAACACGCGGCTCTACGCGGAGGCGCAGGAGCGGCTGCGCGAGACCACCACGCTGCTCGCGGTGGGACGCGTGCTCTCGCAGCCGGACGCCGGGGGCGACGTGATGCGGCGGGTCGCGGCCGAGGTCGCGCGCGCCTTCGGCGCCGACATGGTGGGCGCGTACCTGCTCGACGGGCGCAAGGAGCGCCTCGTGGCGGTGGGCGGCTATCACGTGCCGAAGGATCTGCTGCGCTTCTTCGCGGAGCGCCCCATCGTGCTCGATCGCTTCCCGTGGCTGCTGGACGCGTGGCGGGCCGGCCGCGCCGTCGCGAGCCCGGACCCGCACGCCGATCCGCGCTTCGACCAGCAGTGGCAGGCCGCGCTGCCGCCGCACTCCGTGCTCTTCGTGCCCACGCTCGCCCACGGCCAGCCCGTCGGCGGCCTCTTCCTCGTCTGGTGGCAGACCGGGCACGTGTTCGAGCCGGCCGAGGTCCGGCTGCTGGAGGGCGTGGCCGCCCAGGTCGGCCTCGCCATGGAGAACGCCGAGCTCGCGCGCCAGACGCAGGTGAAGCTGGCGGAGACCCAGACGCTGCTCTCGGTGAGCCGCGCGCTGTCGTCGACGCTCGATTTCCAGGCGCTGTTGCGCCATTGCTTGAGGGTGGTGGCGACCACGCTCGGCGCCGACTGCGTCGGCTCCTGGCTCGTGCAGGAGGACGGCGAGTGGCTGGAGCCCATCGCCGGCTACCGCATCCCGCCCGAGCGGCTCGCCGCCTTCCGCGAGCTCCGCGTGTCGCTGCTCAAGCATCCCTTCTACGCCGAGGCGGCGCGTACGAGACGGCCGGTCGTCACGAGTGACGCCATGAACGACTCGCGGATCCCGGCGGTGATCCGCGAGCAGGGGCCGCACCGCACCCAGCTCTTCGTTCCCGTCGTCGTGAAGGACCGGATGATCGCGGCCTTCGCCGCCGTGTGGTGGGAGACCCCGCGCGAGTTCTCGGAGGACGAGATCGCGCTCGTGGAGGCCATCGCCAACCAGGCCGGCATCGCGCTGGAGAACGGCCGGCTGTTCGAGGAGAACCGCCAGCGGCTCGAGGAGCTGTCGGTGCTGCACGACCTCTCGCGCGCGGTCACGGGCCAGCTCGAGCGCGGCGCCGTCGTGGACGCCGTGCGCCGCCACGTCGCGCGCGTGCTGGACGCGCGGAATCTCGTGGTGATCGTCCGGGACGCCGAGCGCGAGGAGCTGGAGATCGTCCTGCGCGTCACCGACGGCGCCGACGACTCGCGGGAGCCGCGCCGCTATCCGCTCGGCGACATCGGCCTGATGTCCGTCGTCCTCGCCACCAGTCGCCCCGTGCGGACCGAGGACTACGTGGAGGAGTGCCGGCGGCACGGCGTGGAGCCCATCGAGGGCTCCGCACAGCTGAAGTCCTGGCTCGGCGTGCCGATGACCGCCGGCGAGCAGGTGCTCGGCGTCATCGTCCTGCGCGGCGGCCCGCGGCTGTACACGGCCGCCGACGAGCGGCTGCTCCTCAACATCGCCCACCTGGCCGCGCTGGCGCTGCGCAGCGTGCGCCTCTTCGAGGACCGCACGCGTGCCTACCGCGAGCTGGCCGCCGCCCAGGACCAGCTCGTGCGCACCGAGAAGCTGCGCGCCCTCGGCGAGATGGCCTCCGGGGTCGCGCACGACTTCAACAACCTGCTCGCTTCCGTGCTCGGGCGCGCCCAGCTGCTGATGCGCCGCGTGCAGGATCCGCAGCAGCTGCAGTGGCTGCGCGTCATCGAGCGCTCGGCACTGGACGGCGCGCAGACGGTGCGCCGGCTGCAGGAGTTCACGCGCATCCGCCGCGACCAGCCCATGGTGCCCCTCGACCTGGCGCAGATGGTGGTCGACGCGCTCGACATCACGCAGTCGCGCTGGCGCGAGGAGCCGGTGAGCCGCGGCATCGTCATCGAGGTGCGCGCCGAGCTGGGCGCGGGGCCGCCGATCCTGGGCGACGCCGCGGAGCTGCGCGAGGCGCTGACCAACCTGATCCTCAACGCCGTGGATGCGATGCCCGCGGGCGGGATCCTCAGCCTCGTCACCGGCGCCACCGACGACCACGTGGAGGTCGCCGTGTCGGACACGGGCGTCGGCATTCCGGCGGCCGTGCGCGAGAAGATCTTCGACCCGTTCTTCACGACCAAGGGGCCGCAGGGGACCGGGCTCGGGCTCTCGCTGACCTACGGCATCGTGTCGCGCCACGGCGGCTTCGTCACCGTCGAGAGCGAGGAGGGCCGCGGCTCGACCTTCCGCCTGTCCTTCCCGTCGGCGGCGATGGTCGAGTCGCCGGCGACGTCACCGGCGCGTGCCGACGCCGCGCCGGCGCGGACGCTGCGCTGTCTCGTGGTGGACGACGAGGAGTCGGTGCGCTCCATGCTCGCCGACGTCATCGAGTCCGCCGGCCACCAGGCGACGATGGTCAACGGCGGAGCGGAGGCGATCGAGCGGTTCCGCGCCGAGTCCTTCGACGTGGTGCTGACCGACCTCGCCATGCCGCGCGTGTCCGGCTGGCAGGTGGCGAGCGCGGTGAAGCAGATCGCGCCGCGCGTGCCTGTGTTCCTGGTGACCGGGTTCGGCGTGGAGCTGACGCCCGAGGAGCGCCGCGCGCACGGCGTGGACCTCGTGCTCGTGAAGCCGCTGCAGATCCAGGAGATCCTCGATGCCCTGGCCGAGGTGGCGCGCAGCGCCGCGTCGTCGGCCCGACCGGAGGACAACCGATGGCCTTTCAGCACCTGATCGTCGAGCGGGCCGCGCAGGTCGCCACCGTCACCCTGAACCGTCCCGACGCCTACAACGCGCTGAACCTGGGGCTCGGGCGCGAGCTGTTCACGGCCTCGATCGAGCTCGACGAGGACCCCGAGGTGCGCTGCGTCGTCGTCACCGGCAGCGGCAAGTCGTTCTGCGCGGGCGGCGACGTGCGCGACTTCGTCGACAACCTGCCGCGCGTCGGCGCTCTCATCAAGGAGCTGACGACGTACCTGCACGGCGCCATCTCGCGCTTCTGCCGGAGCGACAAGCCGGTGATCATGGCCGTCAACGGCATCGCCGCCGGCGGCGGCCTCAGCCTCGCCCTGTCCGGCGACCTCGTGGTCGCGACCGAGTCGGCGAAGCTGACGATGGCGTACTCGAAGATCGCGGCCACGCCCGACGGCTCGTCGTCGTACTTCCTGCCGCGCCTGGTCGGGCTGCGGCGCGCGATGGAGCTCTATTTCACCAACCGCGTGCTCACCGCGCGCGAGGCGCTCGACTGGGGCCTCGTCACGCGCGTGGTGCCGGACGCCGAGTTCAAGGGTGCCGTCGACGCGCTCGCGCGCGAGCTGGCGCAGGGGCCGTCGAAGGCCTTCGGCGCCGCCAAGCGCCTGTTCCACCAGTCCACGTGGGAGAGCCTCGAGACGCAGATGGAGCTGGAGGCGCAGGCCATCGCGAATTCCGGCCGCACCGAGGACTTCAAGGCCGGCGTCACCGCCTTCGCCAACAAGAAGACGCCGCCGCCGTTCCAGGGGCGCTGACCGCCACCGCGAACAGCCGATCGCCCGGCAGCGCGACGCGCGCGGGCGGCACCCGGCGCACGCGCGCGAAGCCCGCGCGGCGGAGTCGCGCCCGCAGCTCCGCCCAGGTCCAGCAGCGCATGACGAATGCGTTCCGCGCGACGGTGTTCCGCCGCCGCGAGGTGAGCCGGATCTCCTCGCGCAGCAGCAGCCGCCGGCGCGCGGGATCGAGCCGCGTGTCCGAGCGGAAGGACAGGCGACCACGCGGCGTCCGGACCGTCCGCCCGGTCACGGGCTCGAACCGCTTGCGCGCCGCCGTTCGGCGCCAGTCGCGGACGTCGAGCAGCAGCACGCCGCCGGGCGCGAGCGCGCGCGCCAGGGTCGCGCAGACGGCGTCGCGCGCGCGGTCGTCCAGCACATCGTTCAGCACGCCGCGGCAGAGCGCGGCGGCAAATGGCGCCCCCGGACGATACGTCGTGAGATCGGCCCGCACGAACACGAGTCCGGCGCCTGCGCCCTTGGCTCGCGCGTCGGCGAGCAGCCTCGCCGAGCGGTCCACGCCGACGACGCGGTAACCGCGCCGCGCCAGCGCGCGCGCGTAGTTGCCGGTGCCACAGCCGGCGTCGAGGATCCGCGCGGGCGGTCGGACGCCGGCGGCGCGGAGGAGCGCCGCCAGCCGTCGCACCCGGGCGGCGCTGGCGTCCGGGACGACGAGGTCGAAGGCCCAGGCGAAGCGGTGGTAGAGCGGACGCTGCGGTGCCATCGCGCATCGGGTATAGTGCACGCGATGAAGGCGCGCCTCTACACCCGCCCCGGCTGATCCTCCTGCGCCAAGACGAAGGAGCTGCTCTCGTCTTGGGGGGTCGAGTTCGACCCCATCGACGTCCAGGCGGACGTCGGCGCGCGCGAGGAGATGGTCCGACTCGGCATCCCGCGCCCGCCCGGCGTCGCCCTCGGCGACCGCGTCGTGCACGGCTGGAACCCGGACGGCTATGCGGCGCTGCTCGGCGTGACCTACCGCGCGGCCAGACGCTTCTCGCCGGCCGAGCTGGCGTCACGACTGGACCGCGTGCTGGAGTCCGCGCAGGGGCTCATCGCCCGCTTCGACGCGCGTCAGATGGATCACGTGCCGCCCGAGCGCAAGCGCACGCTGCGCGACCTCGCGTTTCACGTCTTCCGGCTGTCGCTGGGTTTCGTCGACGCCGTGGACCGCGCCGAGCTGCCGGAATCCGTGTACGAGGAGCGCGCCCATCCAGAATTGGTGAGCGGCGGCGACGTCGCGCGCTACGGTGCGCTGGTGCGCGCGCGGCTCAGCGGCTGGTTCCAGGGCGCCGGCGCCGACGAGTACACGCGGACGGTGCAGACGTATTACGGGCCGCAGGCCGCCGACGCTCTGCTCGAGCGCACCACGTGGCACGCCGGCCAGCACCTGCGTCAGCTGTACGTGCTCGCCGAGCGTCTCGGGGTGACGCCGCCGGCGCCGCTGCCGATGGACGCGCTCGCCGGCCTGCCGCTGCCCGACGCGCTCTGGTAAGCCGCGCCGCGGCGCCCTCGGGCTAGCTGTCGTCCGCGTCCCACGCGCCGGCCAGCTTGTGGGCCAGCGTGCGGTGGCGCCGGAAGTAGAAGGCGAGCATCGCGCTGGCGGCGAGCACGTTGCCGACGAAGACCGTCCACCCCGCCACCTCGTCCATCACCCACGACGCGGCGATCAGGATGAGGCCGAAGAAGAAGATCTCGAACGAGGTGAACAGGATCACCAGCGCGAAGATCAGCATCGGCTGCCGCTCGGCGCCCGCGATGAGGAAGGCTCCGATGACGCCGAAGAGCACGAACGCGACGCCGTGGACCAGCGTGTACGAGAGCACGGCCGACGTCGGCGTCTGCTGCCGCAGCAACGCGGCGCCAAGCAGCCGGGGCGTGCGCAGCATCTCGCCGTGGATCGCGTCGATGGCGAAGAACCAGAGGGCGACCACGGCGGCGCCGATGATGCCGGCCACCACGCCCTCGCCGAGCACCGCGCCCCACGCTCCGACGAGCGTACGCGAGAGCGCGTGATGCAGGCGGAAGAAGTACAACAGCATCGCCAGCGACGCCAGGAGGTTGCCGACCAGCACCGACCACCACGTCAGCTCGCCGGTCTTCGACAGCCCGAACACCTGCACCATCGCGAAGAAGAACGCCTCGAAGCACGCGAACAGGATGATGAAGCCGACGAACAACGCCGGCTCGCGCTCGCTCACCGCCATCAGGCTCGCCGCGATGACGCCGAAGGCGATGAAGGCGAGGCCGTGCAGCACCGTGTAGCCGAGGATGGGGCCCACCGCGGGCTCGACGCCGACCGGCGTGTCGACGCCGTAGAAGACGAAGGCGCCGAGGAGCCCGGGCGTGTGAAAGGGCCGGCCGCGCGCGATGTCGTAGGCGAAGAACCACACCGCGACGACGGCGGCGCCGATCAAGCCGGCGACGATGCCTTCGCGCAACACCGAGCGTCGTTCGCTCGCCATGGCCGTGTCGCGGCTATCGTAGCACTCTGGCGCGGCGGCCGCGCGTCTACCCAGGGGCGAGCGGGTGCAGGACGCTGATCGCGTAGCGGAGGTCCAGACGCTCGCCGAACCAGCCGGGGCTCGAGGTCCGCGCGTCGATGTGAAGTCCTCGCGCGTCGTTGTGCGCCCGCAGCGTCTCGACCGGGTCCGTAGGCACCGCAGCCGCGGACGGGACGTCGGGG
>Ga0209470_1000309_pt1 | contig 39078 bp, 34 predicted proteins | sample GraSoiAngelo_125_FD_185882 | JGI IMG/M metagenome (GOLD analysis project Ga0209470, IMG submission 185882) | Grasslands soil microbial communities from the Angelo Coastal Reserve, California, USA - 14_0927_05_40cm (SPAdes) (version 2) | ecosystem: Environmental > Terrestrial > Soil > Grasslands ... | reverse complement strand
GAACGGGAAAGCTCGTGCAGCTCACCTGAACGCGCGTCGAATTCAGAACTGGCCCTTCCCGATCCCGCGATACACGAAGCCCGCTTTCACAACCTCGGGTCCCGCGAACACATTTCGGCCGTCGACGATGACGGCGCGACGCATCGTCCTCTTGAGGGCCTTGAGATCGAGCTTGCGGTATGCGTCGTGCGCCGTAACGACCGCGACGCAATCGGTCCCTCGGACGGCGGCCTTCAGGTCGCGGACGATCGTGTAGCCTCGTTCGGTCCGCGCATGCGGATCATGGATCACGACATCGGCGCCGCGCTTCCGGAGTTCCTGGATCATCTCCTTCGCGGGCGAGTTGCGCGCGTCGTCCGTGTTCTCGCGGTATGCGAAACCGAAGACGGCGACGCGGGACCCCTTGACCTTTCGACCCGCGGCCGCGAGGCCTTCTTCGACCAGCCGGGCCATCCGCTTCGGCATGTAGTCGTTCACGGATCGTGCGGTCGGGATGAGCTCGGGCTTCGTCTGAACCGCCGGCGAAATCAGGAGCCACGGGTCCTTCGGGATGCAATGGCCTCCGACCCCGGCTCCGGGAATCAGCATCATCCGAAAGGGGCAAGTGTTGACCAAGTCGCGAACGCGGTACGCATCCACGCCGAGTTCCTCGCTGATCAACGCGACCTCGTTCGCGAAGGCGAGTTGGACGTCCCAATACGCGTTCTCGGCGGTCTTCACGACCTCCGCGGTCGTCCAGTCCGTGGCATGGAGTTCAGCGTTCACGAAGCGTCCGTAGAAGGCGAGGGCCTTCCGCAAGGCGATGGGCTCGTTCGCGCCGACGATCCGCGGCAGTTCGGTCAGATGGTGCAGGAGCTTCCCGGTCGTGAGACGTTCGGGGCAGTGGACGAGATGCACATCGCGGCCGACTTTCATCTTGGACGCCCGTTCCAGGGTGGGTCGGACCACGGACTCCATCGTGCCCGGGGCGAGGGTGGACTCGATCGTCACGAGTGCACCGCGCTTCAGATGAGGACCGATGCCCGCGAGGGCGGCCTTGAGGGCCTTGTTGGACGGGTCGTGGGTGGACGGTTCGATCGGAGTCTCGACACATACCGCGACGACGTCCGCGTTCGCGGCCTCCGAGGGATCAAGGCTCGCGCGCAAGCGGTGCTTCGAGACTTGCTCCTTGAGAAGACTCTGAAGACCCGGCTCGTGACCCCGAAGCGGGCTCTGACCCACGTTGATCGCGTCGACTTTCCCGGGGTCGATGTCGACGCCCACGACGCTCGCGCCCGTCGCGGCGACCGCGGCCGCGAGCGGCACCCCGACATAGCCGAGGCCGATTACGCCGACCTTCACGAACGCGCGCATGTTGCGAGCTTCGGATAAAGGTTTCAACTGCGGTGCGGCCGCAGATACCCAGGCGGCTTTTCTCATGTTGATGTTCGGGCACTTCGCGCTCGATTCGACGATGGTCAAGAGGAGGACAATCCAGAACGCTTATAGGCCGCCGGACCCGTCCGATGCAGCGTGAAAATCGCGAGCGTCGTCGGCGCGAGACCCCAGTTCATCAAGGCCGCGCCGGTGAGCCGCGAGATCCGTCAGCACCATGAGGAGATCCTGATCCACACGGGCCAACATTACGACGAGAACATGTCCGACGTGTTCTTCGATACCCTCGACATCCCCCGGCCGAATTACAACCTGGGCGTGGGGAGCGGGAGCCACGGGCGGCAGACCGCAGACATGATGCGCGGGCTCGAGGAGGTCCTGGAGAAGGAGAGCCCGAACTTGCTCCTCGTCTACGGGGACACGAACTCGACGCTCGCGGGCGCCCTCGTCGCGGCGAAGATGGGCATCCCCCTCGGCCATGTCGAGGCGGGCCTGCGGTCCTTCAATCGGCAGATGCCCGAGGAAGTGAACCGCGTCGTGGCGGATCATCTGTCGAGCCTGTTGTTCGCCCCGACGGAGACCGCGGTCGACAACCTGACCCGCGAGGGCATCACCCGCGGCGTGCACATGGTCGGCGATGTGATGTACGACGTCGCGCTGCAGAGCGCGCAGGCCGCCCGCTCGCGGGACATCCTGTCGCGGCTCGGCCTGACCCGAGGCGAGTACCTCCTCGTCACGCTCCACCGCCCGCAGAACGTGGACGACCAGGAGTCCCTGTCCGCGATCGTCGAAGCCCTCGTCCACGCCGGGAGGCCCGTCGTGTTCCCGGTCCACCCGCGCACTCGCAAGAACCTCGTCGCCTTCGACTTGTGGGACCGCCTGCAAGCGAAGGTCAAGGCGATCGAGCCGGTGGACTACCTGGACTTCATTGCCCTTCTGATGGGGTCCTCGAAGGTCGTCACGGACAGCGGCGGGGTCCAGAAGGAGGCCTACTTCTTCGGCGTACCATGCGTCACGCTGCGCGACGAGACGGAGTGGATCGAGACCCTGGAGGACGGCTGGAACGCCCTCGTCGGGACGGAGACGGACGAGATCCTCCACGCGATCGAGAAGTTCAACCCCGAGGGGACGAAATCGAAGTCGTTCGGGGATGGCCATGCGGCGGAGAAGATCGCACGGATCCTGGACAAGTTCGTGTGAGTGCCGTGAAGCCGGTCCCGCCGCGCGAATGCGGTGATCGTCAGGGGGCGACGGCGTCCCTACAATAGGAAACGATGCGCTCGAGAGATTTTGTCAGTCGGTTCGGTGCTTCGGTAAAGATTTCGGCGCATTGCGCCGAGAATCACATGTTCTTATCATCCTGATTTGATTCGCCGGGGATCCATTTGTAGGGCAGCCTTTTCCGGGTCATTTCATTCATCGTCTCCATTTCTTTTAGAATTTTTCTTACTTCGACGATCAACTGTTTCAGTAACTCATTGTTTGACTTCAGCAAGGCATCTGTTTCCGTCTCCGGAGTGAGCCCGATCACATCGCGCAAGGCCTTCTCCACCGAATCCGCCGGAAACATAAGCGTTTCGTCATTGGAATCAAGAAGCGCCGCGACGGTCTCGAAAATGCCTTGGAGCAGAGGGGTGCCCGAACCATCGGAATCCGCTCCCCTGGTCGCCCGAGGCACTCCGGACCGGTAGATGGCCCAGAACCGCAAATCCTTTGGGTATCCGCTGCGTTCGACGTCGACGATGGCCGCGCCCAGCGCCCTAGTCCTGAAATGCCCGCAGTGCGGCGAAGTCGTGCCGCACCGGGTCCTCCGGGGCAAGATCGGCGGGAATGACGAGATCGTCTTCGAGGGCGTCGTTCGGTGTTCGAAATGCGACGCCATCTCCAACGTGGTCACGCGCGAGCCGAAGCCGATTTCCGTGCCTTTGGTCGTGTCTTGGCTCGATCGCTCCGAGAAGACCTCCCTCGAGTTCTCACCGGACGAAGATGTGTCCGTGGGAGAGGAACTCGACCTGGGCGACACTCGGATTTCGGTCACGGCGATCGAATCGAAAGGCCGCCGTGTCGGTGCCGAGAAGGCGAGGTCGATCGACACCGTCTGGGCGAAGCGGATCGACCAGGTGCGGGTCAAGTTCTCCGTGAACAAGGGAAACCGGACGGTTCCCCACGAAGTAGTAGCCGCGGCCGACGAGGAATTCGAGATCGGTGAGATCGTGGATCTCGGAAGAGACAGGGCCGTCGTCCACCACATCCGCACGGAACGCCGGACCCTCCGGCAGGGCCGGGTTCGCGCGGACGAAATCGTTCGGATGTACGGACGGGTCGTGCGTGAACGAACTTCTCGATAGTCAGGGGTGGCTCGTCACGGGAGAGGGAACCGGAAGCCGCAGTACGGGCAGAGGAGTGCGTCGAACGGGATACCCCGACCGCAAGCCGTGCAATGCCGCGAACGGAACCGTCCCTGACCGCTGTATCGAGCCGCGATGTAGATGATCGCGGCGACGACGATCCCGAAGAGGATGATGTTCGGTGCGTCGGTCCGGAACTCCGGCGTCGGCGGACCCCAATTGTAGGACAGGATGACGCTCAAGCCGATGATGAAGAAGACGATCGTCATGACGACGGACGCTTTTCGTTCCCTCTCAGCCAAGTTTGGTTGAGGACCTGTCCCGATCGACATCATCCGCTCCAGGCACGCGTAACCGTTCGTCTTCGGATGAATCTTGTGAATCGGGACGGTTCATCGACTCCTTAGGAAAGAATTAAGCGGCCCCGCCGGCTGCTTCGCTGCGAATGATCACCCTCCTGGGTGTCGGGCACGTGTTCGACATTGGCCGATCGATCCGATCGGAAATCCTCGCTCGCCGTCCGAAGGTCGTCGCCCTCGAGCTGGATCCCGTTCGGTACCATGCCCTGATGAGCCGGACCCCGCGGGCCCGCGGCATCTCCCCCCTCGCCCTCCTCGCGCAGTTCCAGATCCGGATCGCCCGCCAGTACGGGGTCGAGGTCGGCGACGAGATGATCGCCGCGGCGCAGGCTGCGCAGGAGATCGGCAGCGAGATCGCCCTCATCGACCAGGACTCCCGGGCGATCCTCGGGCGCGTGTGGCGGGACATGTCCCTCACAGAGCGGGTGCGGCTCCTCGTCTCCGCCGTCGGCGGCCTCTTCACCCGCAAGGAGAAGGTCGAGGCGGAACTGCAACGCTTCTACCAAAACGAGCCGGCCTTCCTGCAGGAATTCGCGCGGGAGTTGCCGACCGCGAAGCGGATCCTGATCGACGAACGGGATGCGGCCATGGGCCGTACGATCCGTCAATTGGCGGAGTCGAAGGGGGATGTCGTCGCGGTGGTTGGGGAGGGACATGTGGAGGGCCTCGTGCAGCAGCTCGCGGGCACCCCCGTCCAGGTCGTGCACCTCGAAACACTCCGGTCCACGACGCCCGGGCCGAACGCCACCGCGAGCGTGTCGGTTCAGCTCTGAGGTTTCCGCGGGCGCGGGATCCACCGCGGGACGGAGGCTTTGTAGCCGCGATACGCGTCCCCGAACCGAGTCTCCAGGGTCTTCTCTTCGTGGACCATGGCGACGTGCACCGGGATCGCCAGGACGACGACGATCGCTGCCGCGGACACGGAGCCGAGAAGGAGGGAGAGACCGATCAGGGCCGAGGCGTGGGACAAGGCGATCGGGTTCCGGGTCCACCGGTAGGGACCGACCGTGACGAGGGCCGTCGGTGGCCTCGAGGGATTCGGCGTCCCACGCCCTACCCGCACGAAGAGGGCGAAGCACCACGCGAGGCCCGCCAACCCGACGACCAGCAGGATTGGTCCGATCCAGCGGACGGGTGACGGCCATGGCGGTATCCTTAGCAACCCGTCGATCGTCAGGCCGGCCCAGGGAATCCCGATGTAGAGCAGAACGAAGAGCACGAACATCTCCGACCACGCGAGGATCCGCTTCATCCGCGACCCGAGCCTTCGCCCCAATCCACAGGATGGTTAACATGTTAACCGGTTCCTCCGCGGACCTCCCACCAATCCTTAAGGCCATGGCCTCGATGGCCAACCTGATGGCGGCCCCAGACCCCGCGAAGGAGGCCACGACGCACTTCCTGCGGGACCAGTTCCATCGGTACTACGACACGATGAAGCCGACGCTGCCGGACCGCTTCGGGCGGAGGGAATTCGGATTCATGTTCTGGACCCCAGGCATCGTGCAACGGCATCTGGGGTTCTCGAAGGAGGAAGAACTGAAGGCCTTCCTCTCCTCCCGCGTGCCGACTCACGCCTACTACTCGAGCGCGTACTACGACAACCCGAACGCCCCGACGATGGAGGAGAAGGGATGGCTCGGGGCCGACCTGATCTTCGACCTCGACGCGGACCACTTGCCCAACGCAGCGAAGATGTCGTACCCGGAGATGCTCGAGGCGATCCGCCTGAAAATCATCCATCTTTACGACGACTTCCTGCGGTCGGACTTCGGGTTCGAGGAAAAGGCCATGCGGCTCGTCTTCTCCGGCGGGCGGGGCTATCACATCCACGTGTTCGACGAACGCGTGTGGCCGCTCGGCTCCCACGAACGGCGCGAGATCGTCGACTACATCACGGGCAAGGGACTCGCGGTCGATTCCCTCTTTCGGGAGTCCGCATTCGACAAGAAGGAATTCCAGGGACACACGCGAGTCAAGACCATGATCGTCGCACCGACGAAGGAGGACCCAGGCTGGCGGGGGAAGATCATGCGAGGCATCAACAGCCTCGCGGCGAAGCTCGAGACCCTGACCTCCGACGAGGCGATCAAGTTCCTCACGTCCTTCGAAGGCGTCAAGGAAGGCGACGCGGCCAACCTGTACGAGAACCTGTTCAAGCCGCGACAGACGAAACCGCGCGTCATCCGGGGCGTCGACCGCTTGCGGGAGGGCCAGATCGAGGCCCTCTCCGATCGGAACCGGGACCTGATCATCCGACTCGTCAAGGAACTGCAGCCCGTCCGAATCGACGAACGCGAAGGCGTCTCCCTGGACGGGATCGTCCAACGCGGGGAGACGGACGAACCGGTCACCTCGGACATCAAGCGGCTCATTCGGATGCCGTCTTCGTTGCACGGCAAGACGGGGCTGCAGGTCGTGCCCCTATCGCGGGAGGCGATCGACGAGTTCCGTCCCCTCCGCGATGCCGTGCCGCGAGCGTGGACGGACGACCGAGTTCGCATGAATCTCAAGAATAAAATCACCCTGGAGATTCGAGGCGAAGTGTTTAACTTGGCTCCTGGAGTAAATGACGTACCGCAGTACCTGGCCATCTTCCTCGCGGCCAGGGGACTCGCTACAGTCATGCCAGAGGCCTAGTCGCCCATGTCGGGGTACTACGATCGACTCCAGGGAACGGACCGTCTCCTGCGAATCCGCCGGCTCCGCAAGGCGCTCTTCGCAGGCATCGTCGCCCTGAGCGTCCTCCTGGTCGTCGCGCGCATGGGGAGTCAGGGCGCGAGCATCAAGCCGCTCTTCCTCCCGGTGAACGGGATCATCGAGATCGCTCTGATCATGGGATTCGTCACCGCGATCGTCGGGCTCTTCCTGCGGAACCTGGAGATCCGACATGCACAGCGGGATGGGCAACGGTACCTGATGGCGAAGTCCTCCATGGCCCGCGCGATCCGCACGGCGGGGTTCGCGATCGGCCTCGCCGTGGTCCTGCTCCTCGCCGTCACCCCGTCCCTCACGGCCTCGCTCTTCTCGGACGCCCAACAGGTCGTCCCCCTGGCCTCGCGGGCCCGGGAGGTCGTGACCTTCACGAGTCCCGACCCGCTCGGCTTCTCCTTCGTCACGCATGCGGCCGTCGTCGTAACACAGGGGCATGCGCGGGTCACGTTGCTCCGGAACAACGTGACACTGGCGACCGCGGACTTGAACGCCACGCAGGGCGACACGTTGGACGTCGAGCCCCGGATGTGGGAGGGCTATGCGAGCTGGTCGCTCGTCTTCCAGAACGAGCTCGCTTCCGACACGTACCTCACGTTCGTGCTCGAGAAAGGCGTCGTGCCGACCTTGTTCTCCACGGTCCCCTTCCTTCTCTTCCTGTACGGAGGGACGCAGGTGGCCTGGTGGATTGTCCTCCGGCCAATCCGGGACCGCACGAAGGCGGGCAGTTTGTCCGTCGCGACGGACGTCGATGAGAGCGAGCGGGTCTACGATGACACCGTGCAGTCTCCCAATCCCGATACGAATCCCGGTCCGCAACCGGCCGCGGACCCGGACATCTTCAACATCGCGGCGGCGAGCACGCCCGCCGTCGAAGTGGAGGCTCCTCCGCCGCCCGTTCGCACACGCGTCCCGGCCCCGCCTCCTCGGGTCGAGACGCCGAAACCCGCTCCTCGTCCTGTCGTCCGGCAGCCCGAGACCTCCGCGAGTCTCGCCACGAAGGCGGGAGCGCTCGTGGCGACGGGCACCTACGACGCAGCCCTCGCGGTCTACGAGGAGGCGCTGCGCCTCGATCCCGGGCACGCGTTCTCCTTGGACGGCCGAGCTTCCTGCCTGGTCCGGCTCAATCGGAAGGGCGAGGCGATCGAGGCGTACAAGCGGATCCTCACGAAGGATGCGAAGAACCTAGCCGCGCTCCGGGCCCTCGTCCGACTCTACTCCGACGAACGCCGCTGGCGCGAGTGCCTCGAGGCGGTGGGCGAGCTGCTCCGGCTGCGGCCCAACGAATCGTCCGCCCTCGAGATGAAGGGGGACGCGCTCACGAACCTCGGACGAAGGCCGGAGGCCCTCGCCGCGTACGAAGCAGCGGCGGCCATCGACCCGAAGGACGACAACCTGCGGCAGAAGATCGAGGAGGTCCGCGTCGACGTGCCGGGCCTGCTGAGCCGCGCGCTCATCGCGAGCGCGAGCGGGAACTACCCGCAGGCCCTGAACCTGTTCGACGACATCTTGGAGGTGGAGCCGAGCAACGTGAACGCGCTCATCGGCAAGGCGGTCGCCTACCGAAGGAGCGGGAAGCCGCAGGAAGCGGTGAACTGCCTCGACCTAGTCCTCGGCGTCCAGCCGAACAACGCCTCGGCCCTCCTGAACCGCGGGAACATCCTGCTCGCGGAGGGCGACCTCGAGAACGCGCTCGACGCGTTCGACCATCTCACGCAGCTCTATCCGAACGACGAGGAGGCGTGGGCGGCGCAGGGCGATGTGCTCGTGAAGATGGGCCGGGACGACGACGCCTTGCGGGCGTACACGGAGGCGCTCCAGAGGAGCCCGGGGGACGAGGGCATCCAGCGGCGGATCCTCGAGCTCGAGGCCGCGAAGACGGCCCAACCGGACATCCTCGAGGACCTCGTGGGGATTAAGGGGATCGGGAAGACGCGGGCGAAGGCCCTGATCGACGCCGGCTTCCAGACCGCGGAGGACTTCACGAAGGCGAGCCTGAAGGACCTCATGGTCGTGAAGGGCATCACGCGGAAGATCGCGGAGGACCTGACGGAACATTTCCGCGCCTCCCTAGCGGAAGCCCGCTGACCCGGGTAGGTCTTTGATTCGTAGGACCTCTCTCCGAACTGAGAATTACGGCCGTCGCAGCGTCTGAAAAAGCATTTCCCTTCCGTTTCTGAATCCTGACCGCACGGGCGTATTCGGCCACAAGAAGCCTTATGGCTCGTGAGACCCCTGAATCTTCTTGGAGAGGGTGCAATGCGGACCGATCTTCTTCTCGTGGGAACGATCATCCTTGCGGTGGGTGTTGCGATAGGCGGAACCGGACTTGCTGTGAGGAATTCGGCTGTTGCGGACTACAATACTCGCTGCACCGGCTACTTCTATGATGTGGATGTGGATTGTGCAGACGCCTTGGCCACGGGGAACACATTCGCAACGGTCGCTCTCGTTGGACTAATCCTGATTGTCGTCGGGCTGCTCATCACCACTATGGGTGCACTTCTGAAACGGGAGACACCGAGCAACTCCACACTTTCCTAGAAACTCGGCCCTTCACCCAAGTTCTTAAGTAGCCCAGTCCCTTGACTCGCCGTTTCCATGAAGGCCTTTCGCATCAGCGGCCGCTTCCGCATGGGTCGCGATTGGCAGCCATTCTCGAAGGAACTCGCCGCGGGGGACGAGGCAGCTGCCCGCGAGAAGCTCCTCTCGATCCTCGGCAGCCAGCACGGCGTGCCGCGCAAATACGTGTCCATCGCCGGCGTGGAAGAGGTCCCGAAGGACCAGGTGGAGGATCACGCGGTGAAATACGCGCTGGAGGCGGGCACGTGAGCCTCGGCGAATCGGACCTCCGACGGGGCATGGCCGTCCTCGACCAATACCGGGAACAGATCGAGGCCCTGGCCCAACAACAGGAGATCGTCCGCATCTCGCTCGAGGAGCACATGCGCGCGCGGGAGACCCTGACCCGGTATCAGGAGGCGGGGAAGGGGGCCGAGGTCCTCGTCCCGGTCGGGGCGAACTCGTTCCTCGTCGCGGCATCGAAGGACGTCGACCGGGCGTTCGTCTCCATCGGGTCCGACCTGCTCGTGTACGATGACATCAAGCAACAGATCGAGCGCCTCGACGGGCGGATCAAGTCGATCACGGACGCGGCGAATGCGATCGGCCAGCGGCTCGTGGAGCTGCAGCGCCGCGCCGAGGCCCAAGGAGCGGCCGTGCAGGACCTGTACGATCGACTCCAGGCGAAGGGCGCTCCGGGCGAGCGGAACTAGATGTTCAAGTCCCTGCGCGAGCGGCTCGCCGGTTGGAAGGAGGAAGCAGAGGCCGACGTGACCTCCGGCGCAATCGGAGACTCGGGCAAGAAGATCAAGGAGGACAAGCTCGAGGAGGTCCTGTATGATCTCGAGATCGCCCTGCTCGAATCGGACGTCGCCTTCCCCGTGGCGAAGGAGATCGTGGACCGCCTCGCGGACGACCTGAAGGGCAAGCGAATCGCCCGGGACGTCGGACTGGCGAAGGGCGTGGAGGCGGCGCTTCGGGACGCGATTACCGAGGCCCTGTCCGTGCCGCCCCTAGACTTCTTCGGCCTCCTTGAGAAAGCCCCGCGACCCTTCGTCGTCATGTTCGTTGGGGTCAACGGCACGGGCAAGACGACGACGATTGCGAAATTGGCCTATCACATCCAGAAGAAAGGCCACACCTGCGTCGTCGCCGCCGCGGACACCTTCCGGGCGGGGGCCATCGAGCAGCTCGAGAAGCACGCGGAGGCGATCGGCTTCAAATTGATCAAGCACAAGGCGGGGGCGGATCCCGCCGCCGTCGCGTTCGACGCGGTCGAGCACGCCCGCGCCCGCGGACGGGACGTCGTCTTGATCGACACCGCGGGCCGGATGCAGACGAACCAGAACCTGATGGATCAGATGAAGAAAATCAAACGGGTCGCGAAGCCGAACCTCACCCTCTACATCGGGGACGCCCTCGCGGGGAATGACGCGATCGAACAGGCGAAGCAGTTCCACGAGGCGGTCGGCATCGACGGGATCATCCTGACGAAGATCGATGCGGACGCGAAGGGAGGTGCGGCGCTGTCCATGGCGAAGACGATTGGCAAGCCGATCGTGTTCGTGAACCTCGGGCAGACGTACGAGGACATCCGACCCTTCGACACGAAATGGATGGTGGACCGGCTCCTGGCCGAGGGTTGACATGAGCTTCCGCGAGCTCCTCGAAAAGGGACAGATCGCGGAATTCCCGGCGATGCAACTCGCGCTCGGGGCGATCAAGGGCCGGATCGACCGGATCACGGTCGCCTCCCTCGGGACCGGCGGCTCGAAGGAGGAGTTCCCGCTCGTCGACATCCTCGGCACCCCGACCGCGTTCCGGGTCAAGGTGCTCGAAGACTCCCCGGAATACTTGGACTGGCTGAATTCCGCCCTCCTCTGCGCGGGCTTCGTCGAACCGATCGGACTCACGGCGACGGCGAAGCGGCTCGCGGAGTACGAGGACCTGATCCTGGGAGTCGACACGAACATCCTGTACGCCTCGATCCTCGGCGAGCACCTGCTCGACGAGTTTTCTCGGATCCACGTTCGGCCGTACAAGGAGAGCATCAACTGGATCCTGCTCGTGATCCCCGGCGTCGTCATGAAGGAGCTGGAGAACGCGGCGAACATGAAGAAGGGAGGTCGGCTCTCCCACGCGGGCCGTCGCGGCTATCGGGCCCTGCAGGAGATCACGACCTTGAAGCGGACGGAAGGGTACCAGGGCCTCAGTGTCCTCGTCGTCGGGCCGACGAACCCGGAGCAACTCCACCTCTCGCCGGACGGCCTCACAATCGTGAACGCGGACTCGATGATCCGCGACCAGTTCAAGTCGTTCTTGCGGGGCATCGACTTCCGGAAGGGCGTCTTCTTCCTGACGATGGACAAGACGAACGCGTCCCTCGCCGCGGCGGAAGGACTCTCGTCCCTCCGCGTTCAGTACCCGCCGCGGCTGCGGAAGGGGCAGGAGCTCACGATGCCGCGGGAGGAGTCGATCCTGCTCGCGCGGCTCGTGTACGAGCTCGCGGTGGAGTTCGGCACGGTCCGGGTCACATGGGAGGACCACGGGCCGCACCACATCGACCTCGAGGGCGGATGGATCTGGAAATCGATGGAGCACTGGGAGGCCTGGCAGCTCCTCGCGTCGGACCTGGATCCGGGTTTCCACAAGGCCCTCAACCGCTACGTGGACGGGAGCTTCGACGCCCGACGGTTCGTGAAGGAGTGGCAGAAGCTCGCGGAGATCCTCTCAGAATAGTCAGCGGGGCTTCGGATGCCAGCCGAACCGTTTCCGTGCGAGCCAGATCAGATTCTTGACCGCGTCGCTCGTGCTTCGGATCTTCTTGTCCCCGACGCGGACACGATAGTCGACGGGAATTTCGAAGAACCGGAACCCGTTGCGGATCGCCTCGATCTTGAGTTCCTCGGAGAACGCCATGCCGTCGTGGACGAGATACAGTCGCGGGAGGATCGACCGCCGGAAGGCCCACATCCCCGATTGGGAGTCGCGGATCCGGGCGCGATACAAGAGCCGGAAGGCGGCGTTCAGGATCGCGTTCCCGATCCGGTGCATGCCGCTCATCGCTTCCCCTCCCAGGTGGGACATGCGATCGCCCGACACGAAGTCGGCCCGGTCCGTCTCGAGGGCGGCGAGGAAGTCCGGCAGGCGGTCCGCGGGGTACGTGAGGTCCGCGTCGAGGGTTGCGATGTACGTCCCGCGCGCCTCGTGGAAGCCGGTCTTGTACGCACGGCCGTAGCCTCGTCGCGGCTCTGGGATCACACGGGCACCCTTGGCCGTGGCAATCTCCCGCGTCCGATCCCGAGAATCCGTGTCCACGACGAGGATTTCCAACAGGCGAGGGCCGAGCGCCTTCCGCACCTCGTCGATGACCCGCCCGATCGAAGCCTCCTCGTTCATCGTAGGGATGACGACCGAGACCTCGGACACACGGGCGCGCCATGCTGGGTAGCCCGCATAAGCGTTTCGCGCTTCAGCGAGGGAGCGGCTTCCCGAAGAACTTGTACCCGATGTATCCGAGGAGCGCGGTGTTCAAGCGGAGCAGGGACCAGAAGTTCGTTTTCTGCCGGAGCATCGCCAGGGGCCGGTAGCGACTCCACAGGGCGCCGTGTTTCAGCGTGAGCTGCTTGCGGCCCGCCCCGTTCCACAGCGCCTGCCGCAAGAAATCGAACACGGAGGACCGGGTGCGGTGGTAGACGATAGCGCCCGCGCGGAACGCGATCGTATGGCCCGCCCGGACGGCGCGGATGTTCAGGTCAATGTCCTCCGCCGTCACGAACCACCTGTCGAACCCTCCAATCTCGTTGAGCACGGACTTGCGGTAGGCGAGGTTGGAGGACGGATAGGTGACGTCGGTCCCTTCGACGATAAGCTCGACGCGCTCGAGCTCCTCGAAGGGACGGTAGCCGATCTGGATCGTCCGGCCGGCGACCACGTCGCTGTGCCGCAGGCCTTCCCGGAGTTCCTTTAGCCAGAACGGGTTCGCGATCGCGTCGCCGTCGATGAATGCGACCGCTTCGCCCTTCGCCTCCCGGATTCCGAAATTCCGGCCGGCCCCGCGCGTCCCGCCGAAGATGTAGAGGCGGACGCTCTCGTTCTGCCGTTCATAGCCACGCACGATGTCGCGCGTCGCGTCCTGGCTGGCGGAGTCGACGACGATGATCTCGAACGGCGGCTCCTGGACGATCAAGCTGTCGAGCAACGCCGCGATGTTCCTCGCCTCGTTGCGCACCGTCGTGACGACGCTGACGAGCAATGCGGCTCGTAACCGAGGCGCGGTAATGATGGTTTCGACCTGGGCCGCTCGCGGGACTATCTTTAAGGCCGGCCCTCGATTACTCGCGCGTCTCCTCCTATGGGCCGCATCGTCACGATCATCGGGACCCGCCCGGAAATCATCAAGATGGCCCCGGTCGTGAAGGCCCTGGACGGCCTCGATCACGAGCATGTCCTCGTGCATTCCGGTCAACATTACGACCTCATGATGGACCGGATCTTCTTCCGAGACATGCAGCTCCGGGAGCCGGACGAGCAGTTCGAGCTGAAGGAGCAACCGCCGCACCTGCAGGTCGCCACGACGATGCGGCAGGTCGCCAGCGTCACGAAGGACGCGGACCTCGTGATCGTCCACGGGGACACGAACACGACCGTCGCCGGGGCGCTCCTCGCGAAGAAGCAGGAACGGCGGCTGTCCCACGTCGAAGCCGGGATCCGGTCCTTCGACAAGACGATGCCCGAGGAGCTGAACCGGATCGTGGCGGACCAGCTCTCGGACGTCCTCTTCGCGCCGACGGCCACCTCGCGGGAGAACCTCGGACAGGAGAACGTGACGGCGGGCGTCCACGTCGTCGGGAACAGCGTGATCGACGCCCTGATCCAGAACCTGGCGATCGCCGAGAAGAAGTCCGACGTCCTCGCCCGGCTGGGCCTGACCCGCCGTGGGTACATGCTCCTCACATTCCACCGAGCGGAGAACGTGGACCTGAAGGCACAGCTGGCGCGAGCCCTGAAGGCGTTCGAGGAGGCCGCAGAGGAAGCCGGCCTGCCGATCGTCTTCCCGATCCACCCGCGGACCGCGAAGCGACTGCAGGAATTCGGGCTCGAGAAGCGGGCCGCCGCGCTGCCGTCCCTGCGACGGATCGACCCGACGGGCTACCTGGATATGCTGATCCTCGAGAAGGAAGCGGCGATCGTGATGACGGACTCCGGCGGACTCCAGGAGGAAAGTTGCTTCTTCCGCGTGCCGTGCGTCACCTTGCGCGAGATCACGGAGCGTCCGGAGACCTTGGAGATCGGATCGAACGTCCTCGCGGGGACGGACCCCGCGCGGGTACGCGCCGCGGTCCGCCGCCAGCTCGGCGCGAAACGGGAGTGGCCGAACCCGTTCGGCGACGGCACGACCGGGAAGCAGATCGCGCAACAGGTCGCCGCGTTCCTGGGATGACATGGCGGTCCGCGTCGTCTTCGTTCGTTCGAAGAGCCCCGCAGGCCTGGAACCGCGAATCGCGAAAGAGGCCGGCACGCTGGCCCGGGCGGGATTCGAGGTCCACGTGATCCTCTGGGATCGGGAGCTCGCGTATCCGGAGGAGGAGACCCGCGACGGCATCCGGATTCACCGCTTCCGTCTCCGGGCGCCGGAGGGCCAACCGTCGCTCGCCCTCCTGCTGCCGAGGTGGTGGGCCCACCTCTTCTTCCGTCTCTTGCGGCTCCGGCCGGACGTCGTCCACGCGGTCGACTTCGACACCGTGGTCCCGGCCTACGGAGCCGCCCAGCTCGCGGAAGCCCGCTTGGTCTACGACATCTTCGACTTCTACGCGGAGATGATCACGGCCACCCTGTCCGACCGATTGCGGGGATCCCTTGCGAAATGGGAGAGGAGCATGATCGCTCGGGCCGATGCCGTGATCGTGCCGGACCTCCATCGGCGCGAACAATTCGGGACGACTCGACCGAAACACCTCGTAGAGATCCTGAACGTCCCCGAGGATCGCCCGGTTCCGAGGGCCCCCGAAGATCCCGACCAGTTCGTCGTATTCTACGGTGGCATGATCGCGAGGGACCGGGGACTGAAGGACTTGGTGATCGCATGCGAGGACGTGGGGGCGAAGCTCGTCGTCGCGGGGCACGGGCCGGACGAGGCGGAGTTGCTCGACCACATCGAAAGCTCCCATGCCGCCTTGTACGTCGGGACGATTCCGTATGACGAGGTCCTCGAACGCACGGCGGCCTGTCAGGTCGTCGCCGCCCTATACGACCCGAGGGTCCCGAACAACCGGTTCGCGGCGCCCAACAAGCTGTTCGAGGCGATGATGTTCGCGAAGCCCGTCCTTGTCTCGGAGGGCACGCTCGCGGCGGACATCGTCCAAGAGGTCGGATGCGGCCTCGTCGTCCGATACGGAGATCGGGAGGCTCTCAAGAAAGCCCTCGAGTCCCTGATGCTCTCCTCCTCGGAGGCGGCGGCGATGGGGGCCCGCGGTCGTGCCGCCTTTGAACGCCGGTACAACTGGAAAGCGATGGAGCCGCGGCTCCTCGACACGTATCACGCGCTCGCGGCACCGCGATCTCCATAGCGGACCCTCTCAACATGAGTGAACCCGTAATCTTTATCGCAGAGCCGAGGCTTCGACGCGACGTGACGACCATCTCCATCGTCGGCCTGGGGCCGGTGGGCCTCTGCTCCGGCGTCGCTTTCGCGACCCAGGGCCACCGAGTCCTTGGGGTGGACATCGACCCGAAGCGGCGCGAACAGGTCGCCCGCGGAAAGGCGCCCTTCTACGAAAAGGGAATCGAGGCCGCGTTGCGGAAGGTCCTGCGTGAGAAGCGGTTCTCGGTCGTGGAGACGATGAAGGAGGCGATTGGTCCGTCGGCCGTCGTCTTCCTCTGCGTCGGGACGCCGTCCCGACCGGACGGCAGCATGGACGACAGCGCCCTCCGCGAGGCCGTGAAATCCGTCGCCGAGGCTTGGCAAGATGGCAAGCGACGTATCGTGGTCGTCAAGAGCACGGTCTTGCCGGGGACCGTTGACGGCCTCGTTCGTCCGATCCTCGAAGCCGCGAACGTTCCGTTCCGACTCGGGATGAACCCCGAATTCCTTCGCGAAGGGCGGGCCCTCGAGGACGCCCTGCGACCGGATCGGATCGTCCTCGGGGCCGACGGACCGGAGACCGCCCGGATTCTGAGAGGCCTCTACCGGTCCACGAAATGCCCGGTCTTCTCGACGGACGTGAAGACGGCGGAGGCGGTCAAGTACGCCACGAACGCCTTCCTCGCCACGAAGGTCGCGTTTGCGGACGAGCTCGCTAATCTGTGCGATGCCTTCGGCATCTCCTACGACGAGGTGCACAAAGGGCTCGGGCTCGATCCACGCATCAATCCACGGTTCCTCGTCCCCGGCGTGGGCTTCGGCGGCTCCTGTTTTCCCAAGGATGTGCGCGCCCTCGTCGCGGCCGGCCGGCGTCGAGGGGTCGAGCCGCTTCTCCTGGAGGCAGTCCTCGCGCAGAACGATGTGCAATATCTTCGTTCGATCGCGAAGCTCGAAGAGGAACTCGGGGACCTCCGCGGGAAACGCATCGCCCTCTTGGGGCTCGCGTTCAAGGGCGACACGGACGACCTGCGGGAAACCCGCGCGGTCCCGATTGCGCGGACCCTCCTGTCGAAAGGGGCCCTCGTCGTCGGCTATGACCCGCTCGCGGGTCCGGCGTTCGCGCGTCTCGTGCCCGAGGTGAAGATCGTCGGGAGCGCGAAGGAAGCCCTCGCGAGAGCCGACGGGGCGATCCTCCAGGCGGATTGGCCGGCCTTCTCCCGCCTGACCCCAAAGGACTTCGTCACCTCGATGGCCACGCCGGTCGTCGTCGACGGTCGTCGAATCCTGGACCCGAAGAAGATGCGCGGCGTCCGGTTCCACCGGATCGGCTAAGACCGTTTCCGAAACCTGTCGAGGAACTCCTTGAGCCCGGGCCGAAGATCGTCCCGCTCCATCGCGAGTTCCAGGTTGGCCGTGAGCCAGCCGACCTTGTCGCCGACGTCGTATCGACGCCCGCGGTACAGGACGCCGTACACCGCTTCCTTCTCCATGAGCGAGCGGATCCCATCCGTGAGCTGGATTTCGCCCCCCCTCCCTTCTCCGGTCTTCCGAAGGCTGGAGAAGATCTCCGGCGTCAGAATGTACCGGCCGATCGTCGCGAGATTGGAGCGGGCTTCCTCGCGGGAGGGCTTTTCGACGAGATCGTCAAGTCGAATCACGCCGGGTTCGACTTCCTTGCCGACGGCCATTCCATACCGCCCGATCTGGTCGTGCGGGACCTCTTGAACCGCGATCACGGAACGACCGAGCTTTTCGTGGACCGCGCGCAGCACCTCAGCGCAGGGAGGATTCACCGTGATGTCGTCTCCCAGGAGCAGACCAAACGGTTCGTCGGCCACGAAGTCGGCGGCGCGCAAGACCGCATCCCCGAGGCCCCGCGGGCTCGACTGCCTCACGTACATGATTCGCGCGGCCTTCATCAACGCCTCGAGATCATCGAGGGCTCCGGGACGACTCGACTTCGCGAGATACTCGTCGAGCTCCAAGTTCGCATCGAAGTGGTCTTCGATCGCCCGCTTGCTGCGACCCGTGACGATGAGGATCTCCCGCATCCCGCTCGCGACGGCCTCCTCGACGACGAACTGGATCGCGGGTTTGTCGACGATCGGGATCATCTCCTTCGGCATGGCCTTCGTGTATGGAAGGAACCGAGTGCCCAACCCGGCGGCGGGGATGACCGCTTTCATCGAGTCGCCAAACAGACGCACATGATAAATCTCTTCTGGAAAGAATTGTCCCGTTTGTGAGGGTCTCTCAGGTTCCTCGGCGGGGACGAATCGCTCGGGCGGGTCCATCGAGGGGAAGGGCCGGTAGGGCGTGAACCCGGCCTGCAGCGTACCCGCTCATCTGCGCGACATCGACGGCGAGCCCCACGAGGATCGAGTAGGGGATTTGGGTCCACAGTCCCAGCCGGACGACCGCCCGTACGCGAACGAACGCGTACGCCACAGCTCCTCCGACGAGGGCAATCCATGCCGGTGGCCACCAGAAGCCCAGGACGAGGACGCCCGCCGCGATTCCGTAGACGGCGTAGATCCGTCCATAGTGCGTCTGCGGCATCCCAAGCGTGCCCGCCCGACCGTCGGAAAAGGCGTAGCGGCGGTACATCCGAAAGGCCTCGACGGCACTCGTCGCCGTCCAGCACCGAACGACCGCGCGCGGCTCGAACATGAAGCGCAGGCCGGCTCGTCGCATCGCGAACGCCAGGACCGTGTCTTCCGCGGTCGCGAGCCGCTCATCGTAACCACCGACTCGGCGCCAGGCCTCTCGCGTGAACGCCACGCTCCGCGAAGCCGGAACGAACGAATCGGGTCGAATATCCCGGAGGGAGAACAGGGTCATGGCACCCAGAGCACTTTCCCGCGGGGTGTCCCCGAGCGGCTCATACCAACCGCCGACCACATCCGCTTTGCCGCACTCGAGGGGTGCGATGATGCGCTCGAACCACTCGGGCTCGACGATGTTCACGTCCGTCACCGCAATCAAATCGGTGTCCGCGAGGCGAATCGCCGCATTCCGACCCTGAGAACGGTTGCCAGGGACGCCTTGCCAACGGAACGGGAGGCGCGTGTGCGACGCGAACTGCCGCAGGATCTCGGTCGTCCCATCAACCGATCCGCCATCCGTGACCACGAGCACATCCGGGGTCCGGGTCTGCCGTTCGAGGGAGTCGAGGAACTCTCGGATGTGTCGGACCTCGTTTAGGACCGTGGCGACGATCGCGGACCGCACGTCGGTCAATTGTCAGGGTCGCTTAAACGGTTCGTTGCGATAGCCTCAAGTGAGGTTCTCCCGGTCCCGTTGACGTGGGATCGCGGAAGGCCGTCTTCCTTCTCCAGACCGACCCGTTCCTTCCGAAGCCCGTCCTGCGAGCGTTGCGAGAGGCAGAGTCTCTGACCCGTGCGGGTTGGGACAGGGCGTTCGTTTCCTGGATCAAAGACGAGCAGCCGGCACAGGAAGGGAAGGATTCGTACACGACCCATCGAGTGAAGGTTCCCGTGCCGCCCATCGGGACATCGTTTGTCCGTCGCGGACTCGCCTACCGGGACGCTTCACGGAAGCTCCGCGATGCGGCCCAGAAGGAAACGCCGGACCTCCTCGTCGCGCACGACTTCGAGGTCCTGTCCGCGGCCGTTGCCGCGGGCCGGCGCGGGCGGCGCGTCCCCGTCATCTACGATAGCCACGAGGACTGGCCCGCCCTGATCGCGGAGAACTCCGCTCTCGAGGCGCGCATTGCGAAGGTCCAGGAGAGACGCCTGTGCCGCCGTGTGGCCCACGTGATCACCGTGAGCGAGCCCATTGCTGACAAGTTCCGCAGGATGAATAAAGACACCACCGTCCTCTACAATGCCCGACCGGAATCGGAAATTCGCCTCGCGGATCGCGCAGCGAGCCGTCGGTCCTTCGGATATGCCATCGACGATTTCGTAGTCGGCTTCGCCGGGGCCCTTGCGGGCGGCCGCGGACTCGACATCCTGCTGGGCGCCTTGCCGACGCTCCCAGCATCCACGAAGGCGCTGATTGTCGGGGGACCGGATGAGGAAGCCGAGCGCCTCCGGGCTTTGGCCCGGGCCGAGGGTCTTCAAAATCGCGTTCGCGTGGACGGATACCGAGCGTTCCGCGAGCTGGCCCCGTATTACGCCTCGATGGATGTCGGCGTCATCCTCCTCGAACGCAGGCCGAATCATGAACGGGCGCTCCCGAACAAATTGTTCGACTACATGGCCCACGGCGTCGCGGTGATCGTACCCGAGTACCCGGCGATTGCGCCAATTGTCATGGAAGGCCCGTGTGGGTGGACGGTGCCCGACATCCGATTGGAGGCTGTCTCCGCGATCCTTCGGGAGGTCCAATCCTCCGGGGAAGCGAGGGCGCGCGGGAAGACCGGGCGGGAGGCGTATGTCCGGAGGTACGCGTGGGACCGCCAGGAAGAACGGTTCCTCCAAATCGTCCGCGCCGTGACGGAGGGTCACGTGGTGTGAAGCGACTTCGGATCGCTTTCGTCGCGAGCTCCGATTCAACGTTCATCCAGCGGGATCGCGAGATGTTACGACGGTTCGCCGCCGTGCGGGACGTGCGCTGGACGGGAATTCGGAGCATCCCGCGGCTCGCCTGGGCCGTGATCAGATCCGACGCCGCCTTTGCGTGGTTCGCGCTGGACCATGCGTACGGCGCCTGCCGTCTCGCTCGCCTCTTTCGCCGCAAGAGTTTCGTCGTCATTGGAGGGGTCGATGTCGCGAACGTACCCGGGCTGGGATATGGTGCCTACATTGATCCAAAAACCGCGGCCCGAAGTCGGTACGTCCTCGTCCACGCGGATCGGATCCTCGTGGTCGATGATTCCCTTCGGGAAGAAATCACGCGGAATGCGGGTGTGCGGAGGCCGGAAATCGTGACGGTCCCTCTCGGCTTCGATACGGACTTCTTCTCTCCGGATCTCGGTCCTCGTCAGGATGTCCTCACGGTGGGCTACGTGACGGACGTGAACGTCCGTCGGAAGGGGCTCGAGACGTTCGTGAAGGCCGCCCGTTCGCTTCCTGATTTGCCGTTCGTCCTCGTCGGAGCGATGCCGAACTCGGCCACGGATCGTCTCCGCGAAATATCCCCCGCGAACGTCCGGCTCGTCCCTCCTCTCTCCGTTCGCGACCTCCTGGAGGCATACCGACGCGCTCGCGTCTACGTTCAAGTCTCGGAATACGAAGGACTCCCGAGTGCGTTGGGGGAGGCCATGGCCTGCGGGTGCGTCCCGGTCGGGACTCGAACCGCCGGAATCCCGACCCTCATAGACGACACCGGTTTCTACGTCGACGTGGGAGATGTCGAAGCCACGGCAAACGCAATCCGGGCCGCCTACGCGAGTCCCAGAGGCAACATTGCACGGGACCGAATCCTCGAGAGGTTCTCCCACGAACGACGGAGGCGCAACCTGCAGGAACTCGTCGAGGGCGTTGTCCTGGCCTAAGGTTTCGCCAATTGAATCCATTCCCACGTGCGGCGCAAGCCGGTCTCGAGGTTGACAACCGGTTGCCAGCCGACCGCTCGACGGATTCGACGGGTGTCCAGAACGCAGGCCGGCTCATCCCCGGGCAACGGGGACGCCCGAAGCGGTTCGAACGGATCGCCGATGACTTTCGCCATGGTAGCGAACAATTCGCGGATGGACGTCCCTCGGCCCGATCCGACGTTGAACACGTGGTCCTCGGAGGAGCGGAGCACGGCGGTCGCCGCGGACGCCGCGTCCGTCGAGTAGAAGAAATCTTTCACCGTCGTTCCGTCTCCATAGAGAGTTGGCCGCTTCCCGCCGCGAAGAAGGCCGAAGACGACCGCGACGACCCCCATTTTCCCAGCCGGATCCTGGCGTGGGCCATACGGGTTCCCGTATCGGAGTACGGCGTAGTCCAGACCGTAGAGCCGGTGCGCGGCCGCGAGATGCGATTCGATTGCGATCTTGGTGGCGGCATACGGGCTCCCAGGCCGAAGCGCAGCGTCCTCGGGAATCGGTAGTCGATCTGGTTTCCCATACAGGGTTCCGCCGGACGATGGGAAGACGATTTTCTCGACCTTCGCCTTGTGACATGCTTGCACGAGGCGGAGGGTCCCCACGAGGTTCTGATTGTCGAGCTCCGGGTCCTCGATCGAAGTCTTCGGAATCGTGGTCGTGGCGTATTGAAAGACGTAGTTGCAGCCCCGCGTGGCGTCTTCAAGGGCATGCGCGTCCAGCAGGCTTCCACGGAGAAACTGGACGCCCCTCCAGGCAGCGGACAACTCCGTGACGGGCGGACGGAGGTCCAGGACGCGGACCTCGTGTCCCTCGGAAATCAACGCGTCGACGACGTGGCTCCCGAGGAACCCAGACCCCCCGACAACGAGAGACCGGACCACGGAATCCACCGACGCTGGGCGCAATTGGCGCGCGGAAGATAGCTCTTTGCAGAACCTTCACATGCGGCGCCTGCAACCGGGTCGTTTATTCGAGCTCGCGGGTCGGCCCGGGACAGCCGGAATCGACCGGTTCCCCAGCTCGTGGCGCGGATCGGAATTGCCAAACGGGAAGGGTGCGCGCAATCCTTAAGGCGCCGCGCAAGTTCCCGACGGAGGTTCCGTCGCAATCGATGACGCCTCGGCTGACCGAGTCGATGGGATCCGCCGACCTCCGACACCGGACCTACGATTACGGACGATATGAAGGCCGAGACTGGCGATACTTCGAGCCCCTGCTAGTGCGGATGCATCCCGCTCCTCTCGTCCTCGACCTCGGGGCCGGTCTGGGCCTGTTCCTCGAGTGCTGCCAGCAGCACGAAGTCCAGGCGATCGGCATTGAGCTCTCGCGGGAAGGCGTACAGGCGGCAGCTGGACGGAGACTTTCGATTGTCCGAGGCGACATCACGCAGCCGTTGCCATTTCGAGACGCTGCGTTCGGCTCGGCGTTGGCCCATCACGTGCTCGAGCACGTCCCCCTGGAGAAGGAACGCCTGATTCTGAAAGAGGTCCGCCGCACCCTTCGGCCGGGCGGATTCCTCTTCGCCGTGTCCCCGAACATTCATCATCCTCAAGCGAGGGACGACCCGGACCATGTTAACCTCTTCACCCCTCACCAACTTGCGGTCGAGGCGCGCGCGGCGGGCTACACTCGCGTCGAACTTGGGACGAACTTTTGGCGGCATTTCTGGGAGCCGAAGATTCATCTCGGTCAGGTCGGGGCCGTCCTTGCTGGCGTGTTGTGGAAGCTTGCCCCGATCGACCGGTTGGCGGGAAGCGCCTCGGTCCTCGCTTGGAAATGAACTAAGAGCGATTGCACACCGCCGACGGCGCGATGTCGAACATGAGCACGATGACGAACGAAATGGAAACGCTCAGAACGGTTGACGTCGCCAACTCTCAACCATGATTTCATGTGCGACAAGACAAAGAATTGCTGACCCATGAACAGGCAGTTTGTCAACGCGCGGATTTTGCCCGCTACACTTTTATAGCCATCATCGCCTTCCGCGTTCCTGTCTGACTCTCGTCGGACACCAGAAGGATATAGATGGGATGGGTAGTAGCAGTGCTTCCCAGCGCTGACTTTCCACCGGTCAGGTGAGGCCTTGTTCCTGAAAGAGATCCAGATGGAGAATTTCAAGTCGTTCGGGCGAAAGATCTCGGTCCCTTTCCTCCAAGGGTACACGTCCATCACGGGTCCCAATGGTTCCGGGAAGAGCAACATCGCGGACGCCATCCTGTTCGTCCTGGGCCCGAAGAGCGCGAAGGCGATCCGCGCGGGCAAGCTGACGGACCTCATCTGGAATGGCGGAAAGGACAAGAACGCCGCCGACTCGTGCCAAGTGAGTCTGATCTTCGACAACTCGGACCGGCAGATTCCCCTCGAAGCGGACGAGGTCAAGCTCACTCGGTACATCGGCCTGAGCCCCTCCGTGGAGGGCGGCTACAACTCGTACTTCTACATCAACGACCGGAAGTCCTCCCTGTCCGAATTCGACTCCCTCCTCGCCCACGCGCGAATCTCGGCGGAAGGGTACAACCTCGTCCAGCAGGGGGACATCCAGCGGATCGTCTCCATGTCCTCCGTGGAACGGCGCCGAATCCTCGACAACATCGCGGGAATCACGAAGTTCGACGACGACATCAACCAGGCGGAAGGCAAGCGGAAGGAGACCGAGGAGAACCTCGATCGGATCCGAATCATCCTCGACGAGATCGACAAGCAGATCAAACAACTCGAGTCGGACCGGGATGGCGCGCTGAAATATCGGGACTTGAACGAGCGCCTGACGACGGCGAAGGCCCAACTCGCGTACAAGAACCGCGAACTGATCGAGCGGCAGATCGTCGGGACCCGAGAGCAGATCGCAAAACACGAAGGTGACAAGGCCAAGCTCGCGGCCCAAAAGGAAGAGCTCCGCGGTCGCCTCGACGCCGCCGTGGCCCGGTTGAGCGAGCTCGAGCAGGAGATGACGGACCGCGGCGGGGAGGAGGCGAAGCAGCTCAAGGACAAGCTCGACGGCCTCCGGATCGAGCGGGCTCGAGCCGCGGACGGCATCGAGACGTCGAAGGAGACGCTGAAGCAGCTCCGGACAGAGAACGCGGACGCGACGAAGGAGAAGGGGAAGGTCCAGAAGGAGACGGACGCCCTCGCGCGGGAGCGGGAGAACGTCGACAAACGTGTGACCGAGCTGGACGGCCAGATCAAGGCCGCGGACAAGGACCTCCATGAGGTCGACGAACTCGCGTCGAAGAGCGACGCGAAGGTGCTGAACATCCAGAAGCAGATCATCGCGCTGAACAACGAGATCGACCAGGTCGAGGAGAAGGTCAAGGGCCTCGTCCTGGAGGGAGACCGGACCAAGGAGGCGATGACCCGCCTCGAGTCCGAGATCGCCCTCCTCGAGGAATCCCGGAAACAATACCAGGTCGAGCATGAGGACGCGGACTGGCAGCTCAAGGAACTGCACTCGTCCACGAAGGAATCGGGCAAGAGCCTCGAGAAACTCCAAGAGGACTTCCATAGCCGGCGGGCGGAGGAGACCCGGCTCGCCAAGGAGCAGGCCGAGTTGCAGACCGCGATCTTGAGCCTTACCCGACAATATGCGCAACTGAAGGCGGAGGCCGACGTCGCGGAGAACATGAAGCGCGGCTACACGTCCGCAGTCTCCGCGATCCTCGAGTGCCGCGAGACCGGTTCGATCAAGGGCATCCATGGGACCGTGGCCCAGCTCGCCCACGTCGAAACCCAGTACGAGACGGCGATCGTCACGGCCGCGGGCGCGCGGATGCAGGCGATCATCGTCGACGACGACACGGTCGCGGCCCAGTGCATCGATTACCTGAAGAAGCGTAAGGTCGGCCGCGCGACGTTCCTCCCTCTCAACAAGATGCTCGTCGGAAAACCGCGCGGCAAGGCGATCCTCGTGGCGAAGGAATGCCTCGGCTTCGCGATCGACCTCTGCCATTTCGACGAAAAGTACCGGGACTCGTTCTTCTACGTCTTCGGCGACACCCTGGTCGTCCAGACCCTCGACGAGGCGCGCAAATGGATGGGCGGCGTCCGGCTCGTCACGATCGAAGGAGAGCTCATCGAGGCCTCCGGCGCCATGGTCGGCGGCGAGATGGAGCGGTCCACCGTGAAGTTCGGACCCACGGCCGCGAGCGAGATGGAGAAGATCGCGGAGAAACTCCGGGAGGCGCAGGCCCAGGGCGAGACGGTGGCGAACCGCCTCGACGAACTCCGAAAGGAGATCCTGGGACTCGAAGAGACGATCAAGGACACCGGCGGCCGGACCGGGGCCGTCGAGGTGAAGACGAGCACGCTCGAGGCGAAACGGAAGGAGTTCGCCGCGAAGCTCGCGTCCGCGGACAAGGACCTCGCGGACCGGAAGGGACGGTTCGAGGACGCGCGGACGACCGCGACGCGGATCGAAGAGGACCTGACCAAATTCACGAACGACGCCGAAGGCCTGAAGGCGAAACGGGACGAGCGCAAGAAGGCCGTCATGGAGGCGACGCCCCAGCAGATCTCCTCTCGGATGAAGGATCTCATGAACCGCCGGGCGGCCTTCGCGGAGGAGCTCAGCGGCCTACGGTCGAAACTCGAGGCGATGACGACCCAGACGACGTTCCTCGACGAGCGCCGGACGGAACTGGACACGCGGATCGGAAGCTTGGAGGATCAAAGGAAGGAGCACGAGAAGCGGATCGAGACCTTCGAGGCGTCCCTCGGGCGGCTCGAGACGGAGATCCGCGGCCTTGAGAAGACGGAGGCCCAGATGGGCAAGAAGTTGAAGGACCTCCAAGACGCCCGCGACGCCGCGTACAAGGAGAAGACGGACCGCGAAGCGGACCTCGACAAGGTCACGCACAAGATCGAGACGAAGGAGGACTTCCTGCTCAAGTTGGAAACGGAGCTGAAGGTCCAGGAGGAGCAGCTCGCGGAAGCGGAGCGCGTCATGACGGAGATGGCCGTCGAGGTCAAGGAAGGCCGCCTCCCGAGCCTCGAGGAACTCAAGACGACGATCGGCGAATGCGAGGCCGCGATCACGGCCCTCGGTCCGATCAACCTGAGGGCCCTTGAGGACTACGACGCCCAGCAAGCCCGCGCGGTCGAGTTGAAGGACGAGTTCAAACGGCTCGAGGGCCAGCGCGAGGAACTGATCCGCTTGGTCGAGCAGCTGACGGACCGCAAGAAGGAGGGACTCGCGAAGGTCTTCACCGCGATCAGCGAGAACTTCACACGCGTCTACGCGGAACTGAGTGAAGGCGGCGAGGCGGACCTCGTCCTCGAGGACCCGGAGAAGCCGTTCGAGGCCGGCCTGATCCTGAAGGTGAAGCCGGCGCACAAGAAGGTGCTGCGGCTCGAAGCCCTATCCGGAGGGGAGAAGTCCCTCGCCTCGATGGCGCTGATCTTCGCGATCCAGGAGTACGACCCATCGCCCTTCTACCTGCTTGACGAGATCGACCAGAACCTCGACGCGATCAACGCGGAGAAGGTCGCCCGGATGATCCGGCGGAACAGCACGGCCGCGCAGTTCGTGCAGATCTCGCTGCGCAAGGTGAGCCTGAAAGAGGCGGACCACCTGATCGGCGTCACGATGACGCCGGAATCCGTCTCCGAAGTCATCATGCGCGTGAACCTGGCGGACATCGAGGACGAGAAGCCGACCGAGGTGATCCCGGCATGAGCGAGAACTACCAGACGGTGTTGAACCACCTGCTGTTCCACAAGGCCTTGATCAGCGAGACGGAAGGCGGACAGCGGATCAACCGCTATCTGTCGATGTTGAACGAGATCGACCAGGGCATGCACGTCGCCGTGCGCGATCCATTCGAGAAGTCCGTCGTCGCGGCGTTCGAACTCGTCCTCGAGCGTCAGATGGACCCCTGGGAGATCAACCTCGTGCCCTTCACGAAGCTCTTCCTGGACAAGGTGAAGAAGGACGGCTCCGTGAACTTCGTGACCGCGGGCAAGCTCGTCTTCCTCGCCTGGTCGATCCTGAAGCTGCAGAGCGACAAGGTCCTGCTCGACGCGATGCCGCCGGAACCCACGCCGGAGGATGGCGGCTGGGACCTCGACATGTTCCGGGATCCCGCGGACCTCGACTACAACCAGGTCGTCCTGGCCGGGACCGCAACGCCGCTCACGGAGGCGATCCACCGGGAAGGCCGCCGTGCCGTCACCCTCATGGAGCTGATGGACGCCTTCGACGAGGCCCGTCGCGAGGCGGACATCCAGATGCAGTTGAACGCCCTGCGCGAACAGGCGATCCGCAAGTTCGCCCCGAACTTCCACCAGAAGGTGCACGGGGAGGACCTGACGGAGGACATCGCCCTCACTTGGCAACGCCTCGCTCAGTTCAACGGCGAGCCGATTCCGCTCCGCTCTCTGACGGTCGGAGACGTCTGGGACGAGGTGACCGTGTTCATGTCCCTCCTCTTCCTCGCCCACCTGGAGAAGGTGAAGCTGTGGCAGAAGGACTACCCGTACGGAGAGATCTTCGTGAAGCGTCTCTCCATGGAGGTCGATCTCCCGACGGAAGAACTGCTCGCGATCCCAGTCCTCGGGCCGAAACCTATCGGGACCCCGGAGGCCGTGCCATGAACCCGCGGGCCATCGTGGAAGCGGCCCTCTTCAGCGCCGGGAAAGCCCTCACGCCCGAGGAGCTCGCCCGGACGACGCGGCTCGAGCCAGACGTGATCCGGGAGCACCTCCGTGCCCTGTCGAAGGAGTACACGAAACGGGAAAGTGCGATCGAGGTCGCGCAGATCGGGACCAAGTGGACGATGCAAATCCGGTCGGATTACTCGGAACGGGCCCGTGCCTTCGCCCCGCCGGAGATCGACCGGGACCTCCTGAAGACGGCGGCTCTGATCGCCTACCACCAGCCGCTCCTCCAGAGCGACCTGTTCGACATGATCGGCTCGAAGGTGTACGAGCACACGAAGGGGCTCGAGGACCTCGGCCTCATCAACCGCAAGCCCTCCGGACGGTCCCTCGCCCTGACGACGACGCGGTATTTTGCGGAATTCTTCGGACTGAAGTCCACGGACCGCGAGGGGATCCGCCGACTCATGGCGGAGAAGGCCGGCGTCCCATACAAGGAGAGGCCCGAAGGCACCCTCTCGGACGACGCGACCGAAGCGAGTCCGTTGCCCGCGCCCGAGTCTGGCGCCGCGGTCCCGGTCTCGACCTCCCCGTCTCCCGTCGCCGCGGGAAATGAATAGGGTCGTCCGCGGTTCCGATGCCCGCAAATCGGGTCCCCAAAACGGACGCGGTGAATCATGCGTGATAACCAGGGGCTAACGCGTTTATAAGCTCCGATTTCTGACAACCGTGCTGTTTCTCCGAGGACGAGCCGTAGCCGTCCTACGAGGCAGCGGAGCCCCCGACCCGTGAGCGGGTACCTGCGCGACAACGCACTGCGAAAGCACTTGGATGAGAAAGTCAAAGAGACGGCCCGGACCCGTCAGGCGGCCGAGGACGGCCTGAGGGCCGCCCAAGACATGCTGGACCAGGCGCGCCGCGTCGACACGAACGTCGCGGAAGCGGAACGGGCCCTCGCGGAGGCAAGCGCCGCGATGGTCGCGAAGGACTACAAGGTCGCCGTCGACAAGTCCGCCGAGGCCCTCGAACGCGGGAGGCGCAGCTATCGAGAACGCGCCCGAGGGATCGTCGATTCGAGCGCCGCCCTGGGACGACTCGCGAAAGAGCTCGGCGCGGACCTGGCGGAGACGGAATCGACGCTCGCGAAAGCGGAAGGCGCCCTCGCCGCGGAAGACCTCGGAGGGGCGATCGACCACGCCAAGAAGGCGTGGAAACGGAGCGAGAAGATCCTCCAGGAACATCTGTCGTCCTCCTTCTCGAAGGCGCAAGCCCTCATCCTCTCGGCGAAGAACATGAGCCGGGATGTCGCTCACATCGAGGACCTCCTCTCGCGGGCCCGGTCGGCGATGGAGAACAACGACTTCCAGAGCGCCCTCGACTTCACGAAGGAAGGGCTCGACACGATCCGAGAGGACATGACCGCTGCCATGACGAGGGAGATCCGGGTCGCGGAGGACCTCGTCCGGACGGCGGCCGAGCTCGGCGCGGACACGACGAAGCCCGCGAACCTCATCGAGCGGGCTCGCGGGGACATGGCGAACCTCGATTTCGAGAAGGCGAAGAACGCCCTCAACCAGAGCCGGGCCGAATCGGAGAAGGCCCTCCAACGGTCCCTAGACGGCCGGGCCAGCGACTTCTCCCGCATAATCCAGGAGGCGCGCGCGATCGGGGCCGACCCGTCCGCCGCCCAGGAAGTGTTCACCCGCGCGGAGAGTGCGATCAAGAAAGGCAGTTACCAGGAAGGGGCCCAGCTCGCGAAGCAAGGATTCCAAGCGGTCCAACAGGCGCAGTTCCAGCGGGTCGTCGCCGTGCTCGGCACGTCCCGTGAGAAGTTCGCGGCCGCCGCGAACATGGGCGTGGATCTGAAAGGCCCGTTCGAGGACCTGAACACGGCCCGCGAGGCGGTCCGACGCGGCGCGTTCCAGGAGGCGATCGCGCACGCGAAGCGCGCCGACGTGGCCGTCGACGCGATCCTGGACCGGTACCGCAAGGTCGAGACGCGGTTGAAGGAACTCCATCGGTCCTTCGCGGAGGTCGAAGGCTTCGGCGTCCAGACCGTGCGCGCCCGCAAGTTCTCCGAGGCGGCTCGACAGGCGTACCAGGAGCGGAATCCGGCCGAGGTCGAAAAGGCGGTCCAGTCCGCCTACGACGAGCTCCGACGGGCGGAGCGGGAACGGGTCTTGGAGGCGATCGAGCGCGCCGAGTTCATCCTGACGCTGGGCGAACAGAACGCGGTCGATCTCTCGGAACCGTCGAAGCTCCTTCAAGAGGCCATCGTCGCGACGAAGTCGGACGACTACCGACATGCCCTCGATCTCACCACGATCCTCCAGGCCAAGGCGGAGCGAAGACTCGCCGAACTCGCGGCCCGACAGATTTCGACCCTGCGGACGTCCCTTCCCCACCTCGGCGACGAGAGCGGGAGCCTGAAGGCCCTCGTCAATCGGGCGGACGCTTCGATGGCGTCCCAGGATTTCGAGGGGGCGTTCAAGGCGGTCGCGGAAGGTCAGAGGCTCGTCGAGTCCCGGGTCCGGACGCGGGCCGAGGAGATCGTGGCCGACCTGGCCCTCGCGGTGCGGGTCGGCGTCGATGTCGGGGCGAACGTCACGGCCCTCGAGGCGTTGCACCGAGAACTGAACGCATACCTGGGCGGAGGCCAGGTCGCGGAGATCGTCGCCACGCGCGACAAGGCGACCGCGGCCCTCGCCGGCATCACGGACACCCTGGTCAGTCTCGTCCGCGGACGGATCGGCACTGCCCAGGGCCTCAAAATCGAGGTGGACGACCTGAACGACCTCGTGCGCCGCGCGCGCATGGCCTTCGGCGTCCAGAACTACCACGAAGGGTTGCGCCTCCTGAATGATGGGAACGAGCGCGCGAGCAAAGCGAGCGCGATGCACCGCCAGGCCTACAACGCGATCGCGACCGCCGCGGCCTTCGTGGCGGAGGCGAAGAAGCGGAACGTGGACGTGTCCAAGGTCGTGGAGATGCTCGTCGACGCGAAGAAGGCGTTCGAGCAGCTCGATCTCGAACGCGCCGTAGAGCTCGCGGGCGCGGCCCGGACGGAGACGGACAAGCTCACGGTCCTGTATTCCTCCGCCCAGAAGATCCTTTCGTCCCGGGCGCGGCTCGAGCTCGCGGAACGGCTCGGGATCGCGGCGCCGCACCTCCGCCAGGTGTTCGCCGACGCCAAGGAGGCGATGAAGGCGAAGGACTACGACAAGGCGCTCGCCTTCGCGCAGCGTACGGAGGACGAATTCACCGCGCTGATCAAGGCCCGGCTGGCCTCCTCGTTGATGGCCTCAGAGGCACTCCTGGGTTCCTTGGAGGGCGTCGACCTCGCCGGGTCGAGCGACACGCTCGTCCGGGCGCGCGGCCACCTCGAGGCCGGGGAGGTCGAACAGGCCGCGGAGCTCTCCCTCCAACTCAAGAGCCAGCTCGATACGCGCAAACGGCAGGGCGACGAGACGGAGGCCGCCCTGCGACAGATCCAAGACATCCTCGCCGACGCCGAGGCGATGAACGCTCCGTTGGAACGGACGCGGGCCCTGTTCGAAAGCGCCGAACGCGCGCATCGGCTCGGGCAGTTCGACGAGGCCCTCGACATCGTCGCCCAGGCCGACGTGGAGGCGACGAAGGAACGGGACCAGACGATCGCCGCGATGATGAAGCGCTTCGAAGAGAGCGTCCTCCGGGCGAAGAAGGAAGGGACCGACACGCGGTCCGCGGAGAAACTGTTCGAACGCGCGCGCGAATTCTTCCGCGCGAAGCAGTACCGGCAGGCCATCGCGACGGCCCTCCAGAGCGAGGCGGAGGCGGAACGGATCAGCCTCCAGCAGGCGATCGCGAAGCAGGCCGTCGACAGCGTGGAAGGCAAGCTCCGCGCGCTCGGCCGGGGATCCGAGCTGGTCGTCGGCTTCGTCGCCGACAGCCGCAAGGCGTACTCGGACGGCGACTACGTCAAGGCGCTGGACACGGCGATCCACGCATCCGATTCCATCGCGGACCTGCGTGTCCTGCTCGAAGAGGTCGCGGAGGTCCGCGAGAAGGCCCGGGAGCTCCTGCAGGTCTTCGCCGACGTTGGGGCCGACGCCACGAAGTTCGAGAGGTCATTCCAAGAAGGGGAGGCCGCCTTCGAGATCGGCGAGGTCGAGCGGTCCCGCGCCGCGTTCACGGACGGCATCGAGTGGGGCCAGAACCTCCTCGGTGCACACCTGCGTGACGAACTCGCGAAGGGCGAGGCCCTCATCGACATGTGCCGCAAGATGGACGTCGATCCGACCGGGGCCCAGAACAAGTTCGCGGAAGCGAAGGTCCAAATCACGTCGGAACGTTTCCGAGAGGCGGCCGCCGGCATCCGTGCCGCCCGAGACGAGGCCAGCACGGCGCTTACGGCGAAACTGAACCGCGCCCTCCAGGACGCGGCCGACAACGTCGCCCACGCGAAGAAGCTCGGTTCCGACTCCCGGGACGCGGAAGCCCTTCTCCGTCAAGCGAACGACCGCATTTTGCACGGGGAGTACGACCGCGCGATGGACGTCGTGAACAACGCCCTGGAACGGGTGGAATCCGCCAAGGTCATCGAGAAGCGGTTCATCGATCTCACGTTCAAGGCCGAGACGACGATCCGGAACGGGCGCAAGTTCGGCATCGACATGAAGGCCGCGGAAGGCAAGTTGGCCCAAGCGGTCCAGCTCCGCAAGTCCGACTTCCCCGAGGCCACCCGGGCCGCCGAAGAGGCATACCGGATCGCATGGGAGGCGACCGAGGCCTTCGCCCCGAGCATGCGGGGTTTCCTCGACGTCGTCGCAGCGCGCCTGAACGAATGGGCGGACGCGACCCTCACCGTCGAGAATGAGGGGAAGGGGGCCGCGAAGGATGTGCGCGTCCGGATCCTGGGCGACGCGGAGACGGAAGGCCTCCAGGAGCTGCCCGCGGTCCGCGCCCGCGCCCAGGAGGTCCTCAAGTTCCGGCTCAAGATGACCGCCCCGGGATCCGTGCCGCTCGCGATCCAGATCGTCTCACACCGCGTGTTCGACTCGAAGGAATACACCCAGGAAATGATCGCCCAGATCGACGTCTCCGAGGTCGGGGCGGAGAAGGCGAAGCGCCTCGTCGCGGACCTGGAGACGCGATGCCCAATCTGCAAGGGCCTCATCAAGAAGGGATTCAAAGTCACCCGGTGCGGTTGCGGCCGCGACTTCCACGAATTGTGCGCGAGCCGCGTCGGCCGGTGCCCGGTGTGCTTCCGAGGGCTCCAGGGCGCCAGCGATTGATCAGGCGAGTCGACCCGCGACGGTTTCCACGGCCTCGAGCAGCTCGCCACTCGCCATCCACTCTAGGATCCGGTTCGCGTCCGGGGCGAGGGACCGGTCGTCGACCAAGGGCGGGATCTGGGAGCGGACGAACGCGTGGGCGGCCCGAGGCCCGACGCCAGGGCGCAGCGGCTGGAGGAACTCGAGGCCCTGGGCCGCCGCCAGGAACTCCAAGGCCACGACCCGGGCGGCGTTCTCGAGCGACTGCCGGGCCTTGAGGGCGGCCGACATGCCCATCGGCACGAAGTCCTCCTGGTTCGCCGACGTCGGGATCGAGTCCGCGGACGCCGGATGAGCGAGCACCTTGTTGTCGCTCGCGTAGCCCGCGGCCACGTACTGCACGATCATCATGCCGGAGTTCAGCCCGCCCTTCCGGGTGAGGAACGGCGGCAATTCGCTCAGTCGAGTGTCGACGAGCCGTGCGATCCTTCGCTCGGAGAAGCCTGCGAGGACGGACATGGCCAGGGCGACATGGTCCAGGGCCATCGCGAGCGCCTGGGCATGGAAGTTCCCTCCGCTCACGCTCGTCCCCTCCGGGAAAATGAGCGGGTTGTCCGTCGCGGCGTTCATCTCGATCCGCAGGGACGCCGCCGCATTTTCGAGGGCGGCCCGGACGGCCCCGAGGACCTGGGGGATGCACCGCAGCGTGTAGGGATCCTGCACCTTGTGCGGACCCTTGTGGGAGGGGATGATCTCGCTCCGCCTTAGCAAACGTCGGAGGTTCGCCGCGACCTCCCGCGCGCCCGGTTGCGGCTTCAGCCCGACCAACCGGTCGTCGAACGGCTTCGGCGAGCCCCTCAGGGCTTCGAAGGACATGGAGGCGGCCACCTGCGCGTCCTTCAACAATCGCAGGCCGTCCTTCACCAACAGGGCACCGACGGCAGCCATCACCGACGTCCCGTTGATGATCGCCAACCCTTCTTTGGACTGCAGGACGAGGGGGGACAGGTTCGCCTTGGCGAGGGCCTTCTCCCCGGGCAGGATCTGTCCATCGACCTCCGCGTCGCCTTCGCCGATCAGGACGAGGCCCAAGTGGGCCAGGGGAGCCAGGTCGCCGCTCGCACCGAGCGAGCCGCGGGACGGGATCACCGGATGGACGCCGCGGTTCAGGAACTCCAGGAGGCGGGTCACGAGGATCCGACGGACGCCGGAGTAGCCCATCGCGAGCGTGTTCGCCCGGAGAAGGAGTGCGGCCCGCACCTCGTCCTTCCGGAGGGGCGGGCCCTGGCCGATCGCATGGCTTCGCAGCAGGTTGAGCTGCAACGCGCGGACGTCCGCGTCCGAGATGGCGACGTTCGCCAGCTCCCCGAAACCTGTCTTGATGCCGTAGGCGAGCGTGCCCTTGGCGACGACCTTCTCGAGGGCGCGACGGCTCGCGTCGACGCGCTTTGCGGCGGCCGGGGCGAGTCGCACGGGCTCCCCTTTGCGGGCGACGGCGATCACGTCATCAAGGTCGAGGGACCGGCCGTCGATCGAACGCATGGAGACCGCCGCGGCATCCCGGTTCCGCGATATAGTTCTGGCGCGCACTCCTTCGAACAAACCTTAAGGGGCCTCCCGTCCTGAAACGGTCTCGCCGTGCCAAGGAAACGCGCTGCGGGGGCCGTCCCGGAACCGCCATGGAGCTACGCTCCCTCCGAGGTCGCGGCCTGGATGGCCTCGACGGCGGGTCCCCGTCGTCGCGGATCCTCCTCCCGCCGCCAGGTTCGCGTGAAGGGCTTCGTTGGCGAATACCCGATGTCGGCCGAACAGAGATTGGTGCGGCGTCTTGCCGGGCTCGGCTTCGAACCCGCTGAAAGCCCGTCTCGTTTTCCCGGCCTCTTCGCGCACCCTCCACGTGCGGCCGACACGCGGTCCTTTCAGGGGAAGCTGGCAGGGACCCAGGTCCACCTCCATCTTCGGAAGGACACGGTCCTAGAACTGCGCATCGCGTTCGTCCCGCGGCTTTCCTTCCGACGCGCATCCAAGTTCATCTCCCGACTCGGGGTCCGCGGTCTCGAAGGGACCTGGACGTAGACCAGCGGGAACGCGCGTCCCAAAGGCGTTAAGCGCCTGCGGTCGTTCGGGAGCCAGTCCATGCAGATCGTGTTCTTGGGGACTTCGGGTTCGTGGCCCACTCCGAAGCGAAACGTGAGTGCGGTCGCCGTGAAACGAGGCCCGGAAATCGTGCTGTTCGACTGCGGCGAAGGGACGCAGCGGCAGTTCATGCAGAGCCGCCTCAGCTTCATGCAGATCTCCCGCATCTTCCTCTCCCATTTCCACGGAGACCATTTCCTCGGATTGCCCGGCATGATCCAGAGCATGTCCATGAACGGACGCGAGGTGCCGCTCGAGGTCTACGGGCCGCGGGGCGTCGAGCGGCTTGTGTCCGAACTGCTCTCCCTCGGGTATTTCACGCCGGGCTTCGCGGTCCGAGCCAAGGAGCTCCCGCCTGGCGGAGAGGTCGACTGCGGCGAGTACGCCGTGAAGGCGTTCGAGGCGGTCCACACGGTGCCCTGCAACACCTACGCTCTGGAGGAGAAGCCGCGCCCGGGGCGTTTCAGCGTCGACCGGGCGGAGGCGCTCGGCGTACCGAGCGGACCCCTCTACAGCCGGCTGCAAGAGGGCGAGACAATCCGAGTCGGAGACCGTACGGTTCGGCCGGAGGACGTGCTCGGGCCTCCGCGGCGAGGACGCAAGATCGTGTATACCGGAGACACGATGCCGCACGAGGCGCTCGTGGAAATTGCCCATCGAGCGGACGTCCTGATCCACGACGCGACCTCGGACGCGGCGTTGGAGGAGAAGGCGAACAGGTATGGGCACTCCTCCTCGAGGCAGGCCGCGATGATCGCGAAGGAAGCGGGGGTAGGACTCCTCGTCCTCACGCATGTGAGCCCGCGCTACGAGGACCCGGCGACGATCCTCGAGGATGCGAAGAAGGTCTTCGAAAACGCGCGGGTAGCAGAGGACTTCATGGAGATCGAAGTCCCATATCCCGAGTAAGGCCGCTCGCCCGCGTCCACCCATCGACTCCGTTATCGTCGGATAACGATAGCGGACTTCACGGAATTCCCGCCATCTCCGCCTTCGCGAGCTGGACGAAGCGGCCCATCTCGACCCGGATGCGATCCGCATAGGCCGCGACCCGCCGGACCACGATTTCCCTGGACCGAGGATCCGCGGAGGGCCCGACGTATTCCTCGACTTGCTTCCGACGACCGCCTCGATCCTCATAATGCCAGAAGTAGAGATACCGACCCCGTCGAATCGTCTTCACACAATAGCCGCACCCGATCATCATCGCACCATCGCCTCGCACCGTCGCACTATCATCGCGTTATCGTTATTTAACGATAACGACCAGGCGAACGAAACTACTCTCGTTCCCTGGCATGCGCCAGGCGGAGAATCTCATCCTTGCCAATGGTCTTATGGGGCGTGACGACCTAGGACTTCCCGTCGTGAAGTTCGAACCCTTCGTCCTGTACAATTTCTCGGAAAGTACCTCCCACATCCATTCAATCTGGGGAGAATTCCAGAGCCTGGCGGGAGTTGCCGACGACGATCCGCAGCTGGTCGCACTCGAAAGGACGCTCGAAACCATGCGACGCGACTTCGCCGGTTGCTTCATACTTCTCAAGGGTGATTCGTCTTCCCGCCCGGCCACCGTCCCCCAATTAGACTTTGAGAGCAAGTATGTCATGGGCCAACATAATGGCAAGTTGGTGGCATACACGCCCACGCTGCTGCACCTCCTCGACGTATCCGCCAGCGATACGGTGAACTTCGCCGGGTTGGCGTCGGCGGAAGTTGACACTCACCGCGACGTCGATATTGGGGTTGCGACCCTCTTCTCGAACGAGGCGGTGCCGATGGATCGCCTCAAGGAAGCGTTCGGGGAGGCAGTGAGCCTTGAGTCCCTTCGCTCGAAACTCCTGTCGCTCACTACGGTCTTTCTGGGTTTCGACCACGATGCATTCTTCACCTTGGAATCGCGTGACGCCGACTTCGTGGAGGAGGTGTTGAAGTCAGCACGCCTCGATCGGGAACGAAAGCCTCCGCCATGAAGGGATAGCTCGGGCAGGAGGCACCGCGAGACGGGCACCGACCTGTCGAGCGCGGTACGCGGGCGCGGCGTGCGAGCGTCTATCGCGCGCATCTCAGAGGAGTTTCATCAGATCCGACTTCGTCACGATGCCTGTGACCTCTCCCTTCGCGGTGACGAGGACCGCGTCGTAGTGACGGAGCAGTCCCGCCGCGAGTTCCACGGGCGCCTTTGAGTCGACCTGAGGGAAGGCGGGCTCCATGACCTCGTCCACCCGGATCCGAGCGAGGTCCTTCGGATCCCGGCCGGACAGGATCAGGTTGTTGATCACCTTGTCCGAAATCGAGCCGACGGGATGGCCGTTGTGCATGACTGGCATCTGGGAGAACTTCCAGCGGCGCATCTCATTCACGGCGGATTCGAGCGGGATCCTCGCCTCCACGTACTGGACCTTGCGGCTCTGGATCTGGTCCACGAGCGCCTTCTTCTCCTGCCGCTTCAGCTCCGCTTGGAGGGCGTTCATGATCCGCTTCACGCTGTCGTACGACGGGTTCATCTGCCGCTTCTCAATCTTCACGATCGTCGACTGGCTGACGTTCGCGAGGCGAGCGATCGCGGTCTGCGTGAGTCCGAGCGCCTTGCGGAGCCGCGGAATCTCCTCCAGGTCCGGCATCATCGGCTCCGAGAGGGCCTCGAGGTACATATTCCTGTCGGAATTTTCGGCTCAATCAGATATTATCCGAAGGTCCGTTCTCGGGGGGGCCTGAGACGACATGTCCGGCATTCGTTCTCTCCGCCGGGAGAGCCAGGGCGACAAAAACCATATATGGAACGGGGCATCCACGCCGCACACCCGTCGGAGGACTTCCGTGGCGCGGAACATCTTTGTTGAGGAACTCGTCCACACGCCGATCGAGGAGCAGGGCGATGAGATCGTCGAACGGAAGGGGATCGGCCATCCGGACAGCATCGCGGACGGGCTGGCGGAGACCGTCTCCGTCGCCCTCTGCAAGATGTACAAGGAACGCTTCGGACGGATCCTGCATCACAACACGGACCAGGTCGAGGTCGTCGGCGGTCAGAGCGCGCCGAAGTTCGGGGGCGGCGTCTTCCTCGAACCGGCGTACATCCTCCTCGTCGGCCGGGCGACGACGATGGTGAATGGCGTCCGCTTGCCCTACCGGACGGTCGCCATCCAGGCCGCACACGAATATCTCACGAAGACCTGCACGAACCTGAACGTGGACGCGGACGTCACCTTGGACTGCAAGATCGGCCAGGGGTCCGTGGACCTCCGCGGCCTGTACGACACGCAGAAACAGCTCGCGAACGACACCTCGTTCGGCGTCGGCTTCGCACCCTTCTCGGAACTCGAGACGGTCACGCTGAAGACGGAACATCTGATCAACGGCCCGCTCAAGAAGGACCTGAAGGAGGTCGGCCAGGACATCAAGGTCATGGGCGTGCGGCACCACGACGATATCCGCCTCACCGTCGCCGCCGCGTTCGTGGACCGGTACGTGCCGGACGAGGACCACTACCGGAGCGTGATCGAGGAACTGCGGGAGCGCCTCCTCGATAACGCGGTGAAGTACACGGACCGGACGGTGAAGGTCGACATCAATACCGGGGACAATTACGATGCCGGCATCTTCTACCTCACCGTCACCGGGCTGTCGTGGGAGAACGGAGACGATGGGAGCG
>Ga0209470_1000303_pt1 | contig 39326 bp, 36 predicted proteins | sample GraSoiAngelo_125_FD_185882 | JGI IMG/M metagenome (GOLD analysis project Ga0209470, IMG submission 185882) | Grasslands soil microbial communities from the Angelo Coastal Reserve, California, USA - 14_0927_05_40cm (SPAdes) (version 2) | ecosystem: Environmental > Terrestrial > Soil > Grasslands ... | reverse complement strand
ACGGTCGTCACGGAACGCGGGACGTATGCGCCGGACATCCTCCGCACGATTCTGGCTCCGGCCCGAGGCGCACGCCCCCGCGATAGCCTCATGTAGGACGGAGGGCCGTCCAACGAAGGTTCAAATATTATCCTGTATAACGATGTTATAGAAACCATGGGCGAACAAGAGCTCCATATCGTCTTGCTGTCGAACGATCCCGAACGAGCCTACCCGGCCTTCCAGCTCGCGATGGGCGCCGCCGCGATGGGTCACAGGGCCCGTCTCTACGCGACGACCGCCGGCCTCGATCTGCTACGGAAGGGGGCCGCCGACAAGGTCCAGCTTCCCGGATATCCTCCCCTTGGCCAAGTGCTGCGCGACGCGATCAAGTACGGCGCCGAGGTCTGCGCCTGCGCCGCCTCGAGCGAGATCCTGAAAAACCAGGGGATCACGCCGGAGACGGTCGAACCGGGTGTGAAACTCGAGGACATGATCGGGTTTCTCAACGAGGCCTTGCCCGCCGCGAAGGACGGCGGCGTCGTGACCTTCATCTGAGCGAGACCATGGACGCAACGTCTGTGACTACGGAAGCGAGTCGCTCGCGCAACGGCGTCGTGGATACGCGGGGCCTCCTATGCCCGTATCCCTTCATCCAGGCGAAGCTCGCGCTCGAGTCATCGCCACCTGGCACAACGGTGGAAATCCTGACGGACAGCGAGGCGACCGCGACCTCCTCGATTCCGATTCTCGCGGAGCGGAACGGATACACCTTCACCGTCACGGAGCGGGGCGGAGTCTGGCGGCTGCTTGTGACGAAACCGTAGCCGCAAAGTTTCATCCTGTGCGAGCTCGTACGACCGGCCGGATGTCGGCCGTCGCGGACGGTCCCGGTCTGGACCCAATCCAGGAGGGAATCCGCCTGTTCAACGAGGAGTATTTCTTCGAGGCCCACGAGGTCCTCGAGGAGGTCTGGCGTCAGGAGCATGGCGAGCCACGACTCTTCCTTCAGGGTCTGATCCAAGTCTGCGCGGCCTACCACCATTTCCAGAACGGTAACCTCGTGGGCGCGATCACGCTCCTTCAACGAGGAGCGGACAAGATGCGGCGCTACCCGCCGCAGTACCTGGGAATCGATGCCGCAGGCCTGATCGCTCACATCGACGGGGATCGAGGGCGCATCGAGGCAATCCAACGGGACGACGGGACGGATGCAACAATCGACTTCCCGCGAATCGAGCGTGCGCCTCGATAGAACGGAGACGGCGATCTCCGACCCGTGTGGGAGGTCCCCTGCCTTTAGAAGACCAGCGGATGGATGCCGCAGGCGCGGCCGCGAAGGGCCGCAACCACGAAGGATCGTCATGTACGAACGGGAATGGTTCGGCACGATGAGCCCTATTTTAGCCGGAAGAGGCTCGATTTCTAGGCTCGATTGTCCCGAGCCATCGTGACCGCGTCCTCGAGGAGTGAGGCCAGGGAATCAATCTGTTGCAGGATGCGATCCGGATCGAGCAGACTGAAACCGCCGCTGAAACTCGCTGATGCAACCCACGGTACATGTCGCGCGTCTGGAGCAGAGGACGGGCGTGGGAGGAATACAAGAAGGCTGGAGAACCGAGCGTTCAACGCCTTTTGGATCGAATTGAGACGCACACGAAGGGATTCGGGTCCGCGGTTACGGAAGATGCGCAGGACGGGTCGCATTCGCATCATCCCCCGCTCAAGTCCTGAAACCTCTTCCGAAGTCGGGATCAGGGTTCCTCCCATGGGAGAGCCGAACATCCCGTATTGGAGGCCAGAGGTCACGACGAGTCCGTTATCGAAAACAAGGGTCGGGCGCTTCCCGACGCCGGAAGGCGCCAACCGGCGTCGCATCGCCCGGGGCAGGGCTCTGACACGTTTGAGGCGTCTTCCAAACCAGCGGGCGAGGACCAACGTCCAAACGAATTCGATTGGGATATAGACAAGAACCCAAGCCCGGAAGGGTCCCGAAAACGCGACAGAGAGGTACGCTAAGACCCCCGCCGGGAAGAGGCTGCCCACAACGAGGCCACCGATGAAGAATCGAATCCGCTTGGTAAATGTCCGCTCGAACTCGTCAATGGGATCGAGAGATCCGACCACGACGGCTCGTATGGCTAGCCGCACGTTAACGGTTCCTTCGGTTCCCCGAGCCTGACCCGAATTCAGGAGGCCGTCACAAGAATTCAGCCATCAGTTCGTCCGAGTCTTCGATGCCGAGAGGCTGACGAACGGGCGGTCCTTTGCGAAGGCCGATTTCGAGGTCTTCGTAGGTCGGCAGGTCCTTGTTCCGATAGAACAGCCCGAGAGGGATCCGGTCCCGTTGCACGGCGGGCCACTCCATCGCCTTCGCGAAAGCGGCCTTCATGTCGCTCGGATCGTGGCCTTCCTTCGCGAGGTCGTACACGCGCTCGCGGAAGAAATCGTACGTGTTCACCTTGTTGTAGGTGACGCACGGCGAAAGGCAATCGATGAGGGCGAACCCTTTGTGCTCGATCCCCCCCTTCACGAGTTCGGCCATCGTCTTCACGTCCCCGCTGAAGGTCCGTGCGACATACGTAGCCCCCGAGGCGAGGGCCAGAGAAATCGGATCGATGGGGTTCTCAATGACACCTTCGATCGGCGTCGACTTCGTCTTCATTCCCTTCTCCGACGTCGGGCTCGCCTGGCCCGTGGTGAGGCCGTAGATTTGGTTGTTCATGACCACATAAGTCATGTCGAAGTTGCGACGCATCGCATGGATGAAGTGACCCACACCGATGCCGTAGCCGTCGCCGTCTCCCCCGGTCACAATCACGTTCAGGTCGGGGTTTGCAAGCTTGGCCCCTTCCGCGACGGGGAGCGCCCGACCGTGGATCGCGTGGAAGCCGTACGTGGAGAGGAAGTGCGGCAGGTTGCTCGAGCATCCGATGCCGGACACGATGAGGATGTTCCACGGCTCCAGCTGAAGGGCGTGAATCGCCGTCTGGAGCGCGCGCAGGACGGCGAAGTCTCCGCACCCTGGGCACCATGTGGGCTTGATCTCGGACTTGTACGTGTCCATCTCGAACTCCATTTTCATGCGACCACCTCGACGATCTTGTCCGCGATGTCCCGCGAGGCGAACGGCTCGCCGTCGTACCGTCCGTAGAAGTGGTCCGGCTTGTACCCCGTCTCCGCCCGGAGCAGTCGGGAGAACTGGCCTGTGTAATTCCCTTCCACCGCGAGGGACTGCTTCACGCCGCGCAGCAATTGCAGCGTCTCATCGACGTGGAATGGGAAGATCGTCGGGAATTCCAGGCTGTTGGCCTTCAGGCCCTCTTTCTCCTCTACTTGGAGGATCGCCTCGTGCGCCGCGCCCCAGGTGGAGCCCCATAGGATCACGGTCAGGTCCGCGTTCTTCGGACCCCATATCTCAGGACGGGGCGTGTCCTTCCGCAATCCGTCCAGCTTGCGCATTCGCTTCTCGTGCATCTTCCGCCGCTCTTCGACGAATTCTGGGAGGCCTGAGAGGACGTCGGAGATCAGCTCCCCGCTCTCCATATGCTCGTCCGTCGCCCCGATGAACTGGAATCCCTTCGTCCCGGGCAAGGCCCGCGGGCTCACCCCGCTCTCCGTGATCTGATATCGCCGAAAGTCCTTGGCGGTCCCACCGTCCGCGGCCATCATTCCCCGGACGATGGGCACGTTGAAATCGGGTTTCTCGACGGTCCGAAATCCCTCCCCCAAATACAGGTCCGAGATCACGATGACCGGCGTCTGGTAGATCTCTGCGAGATTGAAGGCCTGGGCCGTGAGGGAGAAGCATTCTTCCGGGTGACGCGGAGCCAGAATCGCCCGCGGCCAGTCACCTTGGCCCGCCCCCAGAGCGAGGTTGAGATCTCCCTGTTCCGTCTTCGTCGGCAATCCGGTGGAAGGTCCGCTCCGTTGCACGAGGACCGCGACGAGCGGCGTCTCCGTCATGCCGGCCTGACCGATTGCCTCGACCATGAGGCTGAAACCGCCACCGGACGTGGCGGTCATCGAGCGAACCCCAGCAAAGCCCGCGCCGACCGCCATGTTCATCGCGGACAACTCGTCCTCGACCTGCTTGACAACGACGCCGTACTTCGGTCCGTGCAAGGCCATCCAATGCAGAATCGACGACGCCGGGGTCATCGGATACTGCGCGAGAAACTTCACGCCGGCCGCGAGGGCGCCGAGACAGAGGGCCTCGTTCCCGGTCATCAGGTACTTCGCCTCGTTCGTGTAGGCGAGCCCCAGGTGAAGGGATCCGCCCATCTCGACCACGGCACTTGCCCCGAGCTTCGCGGCCTGCAGATTCTGCTGTGCGACTTCCGGTTTCTTGTCGCCCCAGATGTCCTTGAACGCGCTCTCCACATGCCGGAAATCCATGTCGAATAGCTGAACCGCAGCCCCCAGCGCGACCGTGTTCCGCATCAACGCGTTCGGCGAGAGCGTCTGGGCCTTCTTCCGCAACGGGATCCCGATGAGCCGCACGTTCTTCCGGATCTTCGTCGGATCCGGCTTCACGGAATCGACATCGTAGATGATCGCGCCGTCCTCGGGGACGTCTGCTTGATGGACGTCCATCGTTTGCTGGTTCAAGCACAGGACGACGTCCGGGTCGTCCCCATGGGAGAGGAGGGGATCCAAGCCGCCGCGGACCTGAGTCCAGACGTGACCGCCGCGGATCACACTTTGATACGAGGAATACGTCCAGGTGTGAAGGCCACTTCGAGCGCTGATTTTGGCGAAGGATTCGGCGGTTGATGACACGCCATCACCAGCGGCGCCGCCGACGCGCAATGCAAGCGACCGTTTCGACATCGATCCCTCACCCATGGCTTCCGCGCGAAACGATTTTCCCTCTGAACAACGTCCCAATTTAATATACTCTTGCATCCATGGAACCCGGAGTACGCCGGTCTCCCTGGAGACTTTCGACCCGCTCGAGGGAAGCTTCCGCCGAGGACCTCGGTGAGGTGTGTCACAATGCTTTTGCGTCCCGCCACAATCCCGTGTGAAGATGAAAGACGTCCCTGAGCTCCCGAACCACCCGAAACCCGTGGGTCCGTATTCCCACTGCGTCGTCGCGAACGGTTTCGTCTTCATATCCGGACAGGCACCGCTCGTCGCCGGAGCGAAGTCGGGAGAATGGGCCGCTTCCGATATCGGCGGTCAGACGCATCAATGCCTCCGCAACGTTCAGTCCATCCTGGAGGAACTGGGACTCGCGATGCGCTCCGTTGTCCGGACGACGGTCCTCCTCGCGGATCCAGCGGACTTCAAGGCGATGAACGAGGCCTACCGTGAGTTCTTTCCGGAGGAGCCGCCGGCGCGATCGACCGCCCGGCTGGGCCTGGACCTCCCGGGTCTCCGGGTGAGCATCGACGCGATCGCGGTGTACGAACCGAAGCAAGAGGAGTGAGGGATCGAGTCCGCGCCACTTGACTGCCACTTGCCCGATTGGTGGGGCCAGCGGCAGTCCGAGACTCAGGAATCTGCCGCCGGAGCTGAAACCTCGGGTCGGAAGAGCAGGCACTTGACTTGTCTCCCGTCAGGAGTAGGGTACATTTCAGGTTCCACGGGCTCATAGAGCCGGAGGACAGTGGCGCCGTCCGAGACATCGATCGCTTGGACGCTCTTCAGGCTCCGAACCTCTTGATTTTCGAGCCCCACGAGCTCCCGGATCCGTTGAGCGTCCGCCGTGCCCTGGATAGTAAGCGTCCGTTCCCCTTCCGTGGTCACCCTCACCCCATCACCGAACGTCCCATAGTACTTGCCCCCAAGGAGGTACTCGAGGTCCTCCGCGACCTCCTCCGCGGTCCACCCGCAGACATCAAAGGCCACGGGACAGCGAGGGTGGAACCGACAGGCGATCGGAGGGTTGACCAAGTTCGGCGGGTCCCCCCTGAGAATCGTCCGCGTCATCGTCTCGCCGATGACTGGGACCGAAGACATCAGCGCCTTCGTGTACGGGTGCTGCGGATCTCTCAACACCTTCTGTTTCTCTCCCCATTCCATGATCTTACCGGCGTACATGACGTACACGTACTCGGCGAGATACGCGACGACGGCGATGTTGTGCGTGATCAGAAGCATGCTGATTCCGTGTTTCTCTTGGAGGCCGCGGAGCAGGTTGAGAATTTGGGCTTGGACGGACACGTCGAGCGCTGAGGTTGGCTCGTCGAGAATCAAGAGTTTCGGGTTGGTCGAGATGGCTCGGGCAATGGCGACCCGTTGCCTTTGTCCTCCTGAAAGTTCGTGAGGGTATCGGTCTTCGAAGAATTCAGGGAGGCCCACCTCGCGAAGGAGTTCCCTGGAGCGAATCGCCGCTTCGGCCCGCGAGCAGAACCGCGTGGAGAGCATCGGTTCGGAGATGATGTCCGCGAGCCTCATCCTCGGGTTGAGCGAAGAGTATGGATCTTGGAATACGATGTTGGCCAGCCGACGCAGAGACTGGAGTTCGGCGGACGACGCTCGGAGTAGGGAAAACCGGTCAGCGATGGCGTCGACACGTTTCGTTTCGACGTCGGCACGCGCTCTCTCGTACTCGACGAGCTCGGAATCCGGAATGTCAAAGAGGATCTCCCCTTCCGTCGGATTGAGGAGTCGGATTAGGCAACGACCAACGGTGCTCTTGCCGGAGCCGCTCTCGCCAACGAGCCCGACGACCTGCTCGTTCTGTATTTTCAAGCCGACGTCGTCGACTGCCTTCAGCGAGATCGTGGATCGGAGCGCGCCACGGATCGGGAAGAACTTGCTGAGCCCATACGCAGCAATCATCACGCTACTTCGCCTCGTAGAGCCAACAGGCGACGAGCTGATCGCGGTCATGAGGCAAGTCGATCGGGATGATTTCGAGACATTTCTCGAAGGCGAACGGACAGCGAGGGTGGAAGGCGCATCCCGCAGGCAAGGCCCGCATGTCCGGGACCTCTCCTTTGATGCCCTCGACGGGCTTGCCTTCCAATGTTGGGATCGCGGAAATGAGCAACTGCGTGTACGGATGAAGGGGATTGCGGAGGATCTTGTCAGTCGGCGCGACCTCCACGATCCGACCGGCGTACATGATGGCGATTCGATCAGACACCTCGGCCAGTACCGCGAGGTCGTGGGAAATCACCAGGAAGGCGGCCGACACGGAAGTCCGAATGCGCTTGACGAGCTCGAGGATCTGCGCCTGGACGGTCACGTCGACGGCGCTCGTGGGCTCGTCCATGATTATGACTTCCGGATTGTTCACCAACGCAATCGCGATGACAACCCGCTGCCGCATCCCGCCCGAGAGCTCGTGGGGATACATCTTCAGGACGCGCTCGGCGTGAGGAATCCCTAGGGAGGTTAGGAGCTCGCGCGCCTTGCGGTATCCTTCTTTCAGGAGGACCCGACGAACCACGCGCGAAAGGACTGGGACGCGTGAGAAGCGCGGTGGGATCGAGCCGGCGCGGGCCACAGTCTCGACGATGTTCCGTTCCACAGGTCGGATCTGTTGTCCGGCGAGCAATCGAATCGCCTTTTCCTTCCGCGAGATGTGGACGTCATCCCGCCTCCAGACGGACAAGACTTGATCTTCAATCCCGAGCAGGTCGTGTTTCGCCGCAAATTCCTTTACAGCGGCTTCGTCGTCGCGCGCCGTCCCCAAGATCGCGAGGAGCTCCGGCATCTGCGAAGGGGTCGCCCTTGTGCGCGCAAGAACGCGGTGGGCCAGCGATGCCGGGTCGTGGACGTAAATTGCTTCGGCGATCTGAAAGCCCACGGACAGCACGGGGTTCAAGCTGGTCATGGGCTCCTGGAAGACCATCGAGATGCGCACGCCACGAATCCGCCCCATGGCCTTGCTCACGCGCCGCAAGATCCGCTCGTTTTGCTTCGGGTTGAACCGATCGCCGACGCGCTCCCAATATTCGCGCGGAAGGTTCATCAGGTCCTTGTTGTCGAAGATGATCTGGCCTTGAGGGAACGACGCATTCCGCGGGAGGAGGGCCATCACCGCCAGGCCCATGGTGGTCTTCCCGCACCCGCTTTCTCCCGCAATCCCGAGGACCTCGCCCCGACGTAAGCGCAGGTTGACTCCATTCAACGCCTTGTAGACTCCGCGCCGCGTATGGAACTGGACGTGGAGGTCGCGAATCACGAGCGCGTCCGCCACGCTAGCTCCGTCTCCGCGGGTCGATGACGTCCCGAAGGCCATCTCCCATCAAGTTGACGGCGAGGGAAAACAGGGTGATCGTCCCGCCTGGCACGATGACCGTCCACCAATAGCCTAGGGGAGCGAGGTTGAGACCGATGTTCGCAAGGGCGCCGAGTTCGGGGACCAGAGCGTTCGGGATAACTCCGATGAAAGCCAACGTTGCGAAGATTCCAACCACCGTTCCCACATCGAGGGAGATCTGCACGAGGACGGGGGGTACGACGTTGGGAAAGATATGCTTGAACATGATCTTGAGCCGGCCCGATCCGGCCGCTTTTGCCGCTTCGATGTAGGTGGCTTCCTTCGTCGACAGGGTGAGGCTGCGTCCGTATCGAGCGTACAGCGGCCACCATATGATGATCAGGGCCCATGCCATGTTTAACACTGTTCGGCCGAGTACGAAGCTGAGGGCGAGGGCCAAGATGAGAAAGGGAACGGAGAAGAAAACGTCGGTGATGCGCATCATGGCCTCGTCCAGTAGTCGGCCGATGTATGCGGAGACTACGCCGATGACGGTACCGACCGCGGCGCCCACCAAGACGACGAAAAGCGAGATCGCTAGATCGATTCGAATCGCTTTCATGACGAGTTGGAGCACATCAAGACATCCCTCACCAGGCACACCATATTCCGTCGTCCCAAACGGGTGGTCGAAGGAGGGGGGTTCGGGGGCCTGGTTAACGCATTCCGGGTGCGTTATAGAAAACAACGGTGGAACCACGGAGTCCGGATACTGGACGCCAACGAGGCCGGGGGCGACTTCAACGATAATCGCGTCCCCGACGAAGAGAAGGAAGATCACGAGACCCGCCACCGCAGTCCGGTTCGCGAAGAAGACCCTCGCGGAGAGCTTCCATTCGTCGAAGCGTCCCTTCTCCTCCTTGATGGTCTCCATGCATTCACTCGTACCGGATTCTCGGGTCCAGGAAGCCATACAAGATGTCAAGGATCAGCGTCGTGAGGACGAGAACAATCCCAAAAACGAGGGTAGATCCCATGACGACGGCGATGTCTGAGTTCAGGAACGCCATCGTTGTCCACCAACCGATCCCTTTGAATCCGAAGATTTCCTCGATGACGACCGCGCCGCCAAAGAGCCCCGAGACAAGGTAGCCAAACGTGGTGACCGTTGGCAGCAACGCGTTCTTCTTTGCGTGAAAGTTGTTCACCGTTCGCTCCGGGACGCCTTTGGCCCGCGCGAGACGGATGTAATCCTGGTCGAGGACCTCGAGCATCGACACCCGAAGGATCCGGATGATGCCCGCCAACAGGGCGAGCGTCAGAGCCACGGCAGGGAGGATTACGTGCAGGAACGCATTCCAGGCGATCGGCACGTCCCCGTGGAGCAGTGCGTCGATGAGATAGATATGGGTCGGGTAGGACACCGCGTTGCTGTCGAACCAGGATTTGGAGCTGAGCGTCGGTAAGAGATTATCATCGATGTTCCCTTGCGCTGGCAACAAGTGCCAGGATGTCCCGAAGGTCAGGAATAACGCGAAGCCGATCAAGAAGATCGGCATCGAGTAGAGGGTGAACGTTGCCACGCGAACCCCTTGGTCGAGGACCGAGTCGCGGCGCGTGGCCGAGTACACGCCGATCGGGATCGAGATGACCCAAGTGAGCAGGGACGCCACGACGGTCAGCATGATCGTATTCGGCATGAACCAGACAAAGTTGGTCGTCACGGCCTGGCCATTCTGCGCCGACGTCCCCCAATCCCCCTGCAGGATCGCGCCGAGCCAGTAGAAGTATTGGACGTAGATCGGATCGTTCAGATGAAACCGCGCGGTCAGTTGGTCGACGAGCTGTTGCCTGGCCGACCCCGTCAGATGCGGATTGATGTACAGGGCGAGGAAAACCGAAGGCCCCCCCGCATGCTCGAGGGCGAAGACGAGAAGAGTGAGACCGATTAAGGTCGGCACAAGCAGGATTAGCCTTCGAAGGACGTAGACCCACAGTTTCACTGGAGTCGCCCCGGAAAGGCCAAATGAAAGGGGTAGAAAAAGGTTACCCCTTAGTCCACCAGAAGAAGGCTGAATCGGCGCCTGCGCCGATCGTCGGGTTCTCCTGGAAGCCCCAATCGTTGTTGTGTGGGTGAATGAACGTACTCGTAATCCAGAAGCCCGTAGCCTGGTACGTGTACACGTACATGTACAACAGGACACCCCATTGCTCGGCCACCGCGTAGTCCGCGGCCGCGGTGGCTGCGCTCGTTGCGGTGTCCGCCGCCGTGATATTCGCCGTCAGGTTCGCGAAAGCTGAGGCTTGCGCCCGATACAACGCCGCCTCAGTCGGGTGCGCTGCGGCAAGGCCGTTCAGGTACGTCTGGTCCCATCCGTTCGGCCCGGGATATGTCCCCTTTTCGAGGTACATCGCGTCCGTGTAGTCGGAGGGGTACGGGTAGTCCGCGATCCAGCCGAGGAAGTAGATTGGCATCGGATTCGCGCCGGGCGTAGAGTACCCGATGATATTATGGAAAGTGATGGACACGGGCGTCATCACAATGTTGGAATCAATGAACGCTAGGGCTGCCGAAAGGACCTGCGCCGCCAGGAAGTCCGTGTCGTCCCCCGTCGGGACGACGATGGGAATCTTCACGGATGTGTTATACTCTCCGGACTGGTACAGCAAGGATTTTGCCTTCGCTAAGTCGTAGGTCGGACACCCCGGCAGGCCGGTCGGAGGCACATAGTACGGCAGTCCCTTCACAATCACCCCGCAGTACGGACTCCCGAAGTTGAACCCGTACTTCTTGTTGCCAAGAATCTGGTCCACATATTGGGTGTAATTGAAGGCGTACGCGAACGCCTCCCGGACGAGCGGGTTGGCGAAGTAGTCCGAGGGGATTGAATATCCAGGCCCGATGTCCGTCGAAATCAAGCTCGTCGCGATGTTCACGTTGAAAACGACGAAGAACTCCGTGATCGTCGGGAATGGTCCTTCGATATGCGCCTGGTTCGGCACGAGGCCCGTGTTGATCGTCTTGTAGTAGGGCGGCGGCAGCAAGGTCACGATGTCACCTTGTCCGCTCGCGAAGAGTTGGTACGCGACGGCCGGCGAGGACACCCACTTCAGGATGACCGTCTTGTCTTGTTTTGGGATCGCGGGGATTCCTGGGAAGTACGGGTTTGGCGTCAAGACCACCGCCGTGGCCGGCACATAAGTGTTGATTTCGAAGGGGCCAGATGCGACCGGGTGGTACTGGACTTGTAGGTTGTAGCTCCCCTCGTTCGCCTGGTCCTGGTAGGCCAGGAATCCGTCGGGGGTGAACGTGATTCCGGCCCCGACGCTCTTCAGCCATGCGGCGTCCAAGATTCCGGTTCCTAGGGCATCGTTGATCGACGTGAAAAACTCCGCGGGGGACTTCGCAATCGCGAGATGGAACGTCACCGTCTGGGAGTCGTTGTTGTAGCTCACCGCGTTCACAATCGCGCTGAACGCTACCGCCTTGTTCGTATCATTCACGATCGACACGAAGGGCTGGAAATTCAGCGGCGGCGTGCCGACTGGGAACAGATATTTGCAGAGGATCCAGTCCGCATCACCGGGGTAACCTCCTTGGAACAGGATTGCGCGGATCATGGTGTACCAAACGTCGTAGGCGGTAATCGGATCTCCATTCGAAAATCCCATCCCAGGGCGGATGTGGAACGTATACGTCTTGAAATCGCTGGAGACGCCGTTTCCCACCGTGGGCACGGAATCCGCGACGTACGGGAACCAGCTCGTCGTGCTGCTGCTGTTATAGATGAGCAGGGTCGCTTGGGTGTTGACGACGACTTCGAAGCCTGTCGTCTCGTAGTCGATTTGAGGGTCGAAGGAGAAAGGGCCGCCCGGCGAGTTCACGATCTCCGTAATGACGCCGGGGTTCGGCACATTGCCCGATGTCGTCTGGAAGGACCAGCTCCCGACGGCGAGGGTCTGACCGACGGTGACCGAGTATGTGTTGACCGTCGTCGTGTTCGTGAAGCTCGTGTTCGTCGCCACATCGTGCCACTGTGCGGTCAGCGTCTCCGTGGTCCAGAGGGTGAGTAGGACCGTGTACAACCCGGCGTTGCTGTACGCCTGATTGACCGGGTTCGTGGCAGGGAGCAGAGTGTCCGGGTCCGGCTGGACATCCGTCGCCTTCCCGTTGCCGAAATCCCAGGTGTAGTGATCGAGGCTGACGATGTCCGTGATGTTGTTGTACTGGTTTAGCGTCTTGTTCCAGAATGACTCCTTGGTGTCACGGAGCTGCGAGGCCTCTCCGTACGCGCCGAACAGAGACGCTTGAGTCCCCGCCGCAAAAATCGGGGCATTCGTATTCCCTGAGAGGCTTTTGTTGAAGTAAATCTGAGGTACGGAGAGATATTGAGATAGCTGGAAAGGAATCGAAGGGACGACCGTGACGCTGATCAATGCGTTCGCGGTGTTCGCGAAGGCAGTGCCGTTCGCATTCCCAAATTCTTCCGCATATACAAGATACGCGCCCGGAAGGTCGTATTTGTGCGTGAACGTGGGCGTTGTCGTGTTCTCGATCTGGCCGTCGCCCATGTGGACGACCGCATGGGCGTTAGAACTCAAATTGGACAGGGTGAACCGCAGGACGCTTCCCTGTTGGGCCGTGGGAGACGTCGACTGTACCGAGAGGATCCCTGTCGGCGTCGGCGGAATGGCAGGATGATAGAATTCGACGAACGCAAGCGCGCCCGCGAGAATCACGATAATTGCGACGAGGATCGCGAGGACTATCCTTGGCGCTCCAATTTTTTTCGTTTCCACAAGCGGCTTCTCTTCAGGCGCGGGCGACGCGGACGGCTCCATCCTTCCCCTCCGTACTCATTTCGCGGGATGTGAGAGCCCCTATTATGCATTTTGGCTCACAACTCGAAGTGCGGTTCGGCCGGGTCCCACCCGCGAGTCTGCCGGAGCCCTGGGATGAACAGCGCCAGTCCCGACCCCCTCAGCTGATGATCTGAATGCGAGCGGGTCGCAAACGGGATGGCGAGGGTCCTTATCGCGCCGTGCCTTAGCCTGTTTCGTGACTTCAGTTCCCGATCGCTCACTGGCCGCCGCCCGCAGGGTTTCGACAGACCCAGCTAGGTACGTCAGAGCCCGCAAGCGGGCGATCCTCGACCGACATGGGAAGCCGGGGTGGTACGAGTGGACGCTTCGTGAGCTCGCCCGGGACCTCTTCGGCATTGGGATCCTCGCCCTTCTCGTCTTTGTTCCCTTGCAAATGAAGCTGTCATGGCTGCCGAGCGACGCGCCTCCCACATTCGATCCGGCACTGGTTGCAATCCTCGCGTTTGTCGCCATCGTTGTCATCGTCGTGCTAGCGCTCTTCGCCTATGCACGGCTGTGGGGAGAGCGCGGTTGGGTGGAACGCAAGGTCGCCTTTCATCGGGCTGCCTCCCACACCGAAGCCGGGGATGCGTCAGGGGACATTTTCCACTCGCGATAAGGAGGGCGGGACCGGCTGGCGATTTCCGTCAAGAGCTTTGTTACCGAGCACCGATAAGTCGCTGGGGGCGACGGTCGTAGCGAGCATGCATAACTTGAGCGGTAGGCGAGCTTGGTCTGTCTCTGCCTTGCGGGGCACCAATCTGTTAGAACGCGACCCGGGCGAGGGTCTTCGTCGCCTTCACGCCCTCGATCGACCGGATCTTCGACATCACGACCGCTCCGATCGCCTCGTAGGAATCGGCCTCGACCTTCGCGATGAGGTCATATTCCCCGAACAGCGGATACAATTCAACGATCTGTCCGATCTTCATCAACATCGCGTAGACCTCCTTCTCGTAGGTCGGCTCGATGTCAATCAGGACGAAACCGATGGCCGTGAGGGCACCCCTCAAAGTCGCTTACATTTGAGTCGTAGATAAGGATATCGCGCAGGTTCGGGAACATGTGTTCTCCCTGGTCGCAATCGAGTCTCAATGCGGATTTTCAGGACTTACACTACTAATACGTAGGAACACGTCGATTCCATCGTGATTCGTAAGCCCGGTGCGCCGGGCGATCCCGCGCCGGCGTTCCCCGTCGAGACCTTGCGACACTGGTACGTGACCCCGTTCGGCGGGATGTCCACGGAACTCGGCCTGTTTCAGGTCGGGATCAACCGCGAAGCGTTGGAACGGAACACGTCCTTGGACCCGTCGAACGACCGCGTGCGGGTCACCGTCCTCGGACGCATGCGCCGCCCGATCCTGTTCGACCGCTTCTTCGAAGTCGTGCCGCTCGACGAACGCCATCCGGACGCGCTGAAGTGCTCGCCGATGGGCGAGGCCGTGTTCCCGGAAGGCGACCAGGTGCTCCGACCCCGCGACGCACCGCATCCCGGGGACGAGGTGATCCTGAGCAGCGCCGCGAGCCAGCGCTTAAGCCTCCTCGCGGATTCCGAGACCTTCGCCGGTGTCGTCCAAGAACTGTTCCGGACCCGGCGCGAACTGGACCGCGAGAACAGCTGAACGACCGGGCGTCCCCAAATCGTTTTAATCGGCTGCCGCCCTAAGTCGACCGATGCGAATCGGCGTGATCGGTGTCCAAGGCGACGTGAGCGAGCACGTGGATTCGGTCGCTCGGGCGATGCACGAGGCTGGGAAGCCCGGAGAGGCGGTCAGCGTACGACGCCGCGAGGACCTCGATCGCGTGGATGCATTGACGATCCCGGGCGGCGAGAGCACCACGATCTCCAAGCTCCTCGTCCAGCTCGGCCTCTTCGACGAGATCGTCCGGCGCGCGACGGACGAGGCCATGCCAATCATGGGAACCTGCGCGGGCTGCATCCTCCTCGCGAAGGACGCAGGGGTCCAAGCCGACAAGACGAAGACGAGGCTGCTCGGCCTCATGGACATGGCCGTCGACCGGAACGCGTTCGGGCGACAGCGAGAGTCGTTCGAGGCGGACCTCGAGATCGAGGGCATGGAGAAGCCGTTCCATTGCGTCTTCATCCGGGCACCCGCGATCCTGCGGACCTGGGGCGATTGCACGCCGCTGTCTCGGTACAAGGATCGAATCGTCCTCGCCCGTCAGGGACACCTGATCGGGGCCGCCTTCCATCCGGAACTGAGCGGAGACCTACGAATCCACCGCAGCTTCCTCGACCTGGTTTAGAAGAGGACCATCACGAGGGCCCCGACCGCGACCGCCCCGCTCAGGGTGACGTACAAGGCCGGACGAAGGACCGCGAGGGTCGAGTTGATCGTTGTGGTCAAGCGGGCCGCGGACTGCGGCCCGAATATCCGGAAGTCGGGGATGTCTGCGACGAAGGCAGCGGCCTCGGCCTCCTCGAGGCCGTCGATCGCCTCGCGGACGGCCCCCTCCGCCTGCACGAGGATCACGTCGCGGCCGAGCACCGCCCCGACCGCGTTGAATCCGTCCATCGTCAGGTTCACGGAATGGTTGTCCGTCGTCATCGCCTCGGATTCCTGGACCAGCGACGCGAGTTTCGCTCGGATCTCATCGCGGACACCGGGCACCATGTTGTTGCCGTCGAAGAGGACGTAGGCGGTTCTCTGCCCGCCGGTCTCGACCACGATCGCCTCGATGCCGCGGGCTCCGATCCCCTGGTCCGGAGTGGAGAAGCCTTTCCGGTTCGCATATCCCACGCGGAACGGGGCCTTCGGCGCCGCGAGCGCGGCCTGCGTGGCGGACTTCGCTGCCTCGATGATCTCGTGGCTCCGATGGCTGCCGAACAAAGTGAGGCCGACGCCGGGTTCCAGGCAGTTGTGGGCATCCACAAAGACGGCGTCTCGGGCCCCTTGAAGCCGCGCTTCCTGGACGGCGGCATAACCGGTCGCGCTGTCGATGTCGTCCGTCGGCTGCGGCGCGAACGAAGCGACGATCAGGACGACGTCGCCGAAGGCCTGCGCGAGCGCCGCGGCCCGGCCGTAGGTCGTCCGACGGGCTTGGCCGACCCGGGCCCCAAACGTCGCGGACCCGGTGGAGGTGCGGACCGCCTCCGCGACCTTCCGGACCTCGGCGGTCGTCGCGGGATTCTCGTCGTGGGTCGTAGGACCGTGCGCCACCATCACGTTCGATGTGAGGTCGGAGAGGTCCCGGGCGATCTTCGTCGGGAGATCGCTGCCGCTCACGTACCCCATCGGACCCGGGTGGACGGTCGGTGCGATGAAGAGGGCCTTCAGCCGCGTTCCGACGCGGAAGGCGAGGCCACCGACCCGCACGCGGGCGCGCACGCTCATCGAATCGAAGAACGTCTCCAGCTCGGCGATGCCGGAGGCCTCCGGTTCCGTGTAGTGATCCAACGTGGATCGGAGGAGCTTCAGTCCGTCGACGCCGAACGATCGGAGGAGGGGACGCTTCGCGATTTCCGTATACGCGACCGCGCTCGCGAAGAACGAGGCGAACACGACGAGGGCGAGGACGATTTCGCCCGGCGGGAGCGGCACGAACAGCGCGAGTCCGACGAGGCCGAGGAGGGGTTGCAAGGAAGCCGCCGGGAGGGAGCGCAGATGCTTCGAATTCGAGGTCGCGCTCAGGATCACCTCGCGCGTCCAGAGCATCGCGCCGTACCCGAGGACGGCGACTCGATGGATCCGATCGGGATACGGAACGCCGCCGAACAGGGAGTACGCCGTGAGGGCGAGGACCGCGACCAGTTGGAACGCCCCGAGCAGCATGAGGCCGACGAACGCGAGCAGGAAAGAGCGGCGGAAGTACATCCGGCCGCCGAGGCGGTTCGCGAGCGGGACCGTGCCGAAGGCCGCCACGAAGGCGGGGATCCCAATCGCCACGCCGCCCAGGAGGACCCGAACTCCGTCGAGCGCCGGGTATACGAGGAGATAGGCCTCCATCACCGAGAACGCGAGGATCGCTGGGACAATCCTCCGGGGGGCCGGCGAGACGAACAGCCGCCGTGCGATCCGCGTCGTCTCGGCGTGGCTCTCGCCCGCGGTCTTCGCCCGGAAGACGTGCATCAGCCCGCCTTCACCGCTTCGATGATCCGGCGTAAGGCCTGTCCTTCGCGGGCCACCTCGACGATCGTGCCCGTCACGACGATGTCCGCGCCCGCCCGGGTCACGAGGTGGGCGGCCTCCGGCGTCCGGATGCCGCCGCCGACGACCACCGGGATGTCGATCGCATCGCGCACCGCCCGGATGACCCGGTCCGGGACCGGTTCTGGCGCCCCGCTACCCGCCTCGAGGTACACGAGCTTCATGCCGAGCATCTGGGCCGCGAGGGCGTATTGGACCGCGACGGTCGGGTTCTTGCGGGAGATCAGATCGGCGTCGCCGACCTCGCCAGCCCGCATCCCCGGCTCGACGACCAAGTAGGCCATCGGGATCGCCTCGAGCCCCCAGGCCCTCACGATCGGGGCGGCCAGACGTTGTTCGCCCACGATCAGGCGCGGGTCGCGGCTGTTCAGGAGGCTCATGAAGTACAGCGCATCCGCGTGCGGCGACAGGTTCGCGGCGCTCGCGGGGAACAGGATCACGGGGAGTTTCGCGGCCTCCTTGATCGCGAGGACGGTCGCGTCGACCTTGTCCTGCGTGACCCCGGTCGAGCCGCCGACCATGATCGCGTCCGTACCGGCGGACGCGGCCTCCGAGGAGAGGGAGGCGGCGTCGGTCGGCGTCTGCTTGTCCGGATCGAGCAAAGTCATGTGGAGCGGTCCCTTCCGTCGCCGCTCCAAGATCGACTCGTACACGTTCACACGAACGCACCTGCGAGGAAGGCCGCGAGGGCGACGATCATCCCGTACTTCGCCACGCGCTGGGACCGCGCGGGATTCGCCGCCGAGTGGAGGGCGGCGTAAATAAACATTCCGTCGGCGGGAACCACGAGGATCGCGTACCCGAGGGACAGGACCCCGAGGGCGAGCGGGACGAGACTCAACGCCACTCCGACGAACAGAGAGATCGCCGCCACCAAGCCCGCCCGACGCGACCCGATTCGATGGGGGAGAGTCTGGCGATCGACGTCGCCGCGAATGTCCTCGATGTCCTTCGTGATCTCGCGGCCGATCGTCGTGAAGAAAGCGAGAGCAGCCAAGATGCCCGTCCGGACGAGCGGCTCGATCGACGACCGGAAGACGCTCGCCCCTGCGAAGAGGAACAACGATCCGACCAGGTAGGCGATCACGAGATTTCCGGGCGCGCCGCGGGACTTCAGGGCCGCCTCGTAGGACGCCATGAGGGCGATGTTCACGAGGACGATCGCGAAGGCCCAGACGCTCGCGAAGACCGCAAGGCTCGCCGCGATGGTAAAGGCGGAGACCACGAACGACTTCGCCGCGGCGACGCTCACCTTCCCGGCGGGGAGCGGGCGTTCCGGATGGTTCACCCGGTCCGTTTCCCGGTCGTACACATCGTTGAGGGCATTCCCGCCCGCGGTGAAGGCCGCGGCGGCAGCGCCGGCCCAGAGCAGCGGCCAGGCGAACTCCCCCCAGGCAGCCGAGTGGACCGCGACGAGGCCCCCGATCCCCACCCCGACCGCGGACATCACGCAGTTCCCCGGCCGCGCGAGTCGCAGGAGACCGGCCATTCCGGTTCGCGGTACCGTGAGGCGCGTACAAATCGTTGCCCATTCATGGTATCGAGAATGACAAGACGGAGTCGGAGGGCCCGTCGGAACCCTTATCCCCGGTTCCCTCCATGTATTCCACATCCCACCGGTTTCGCGCAGGTTTCTCCTGGTGTGAGAAGGCCACGCAGTTCCCGGGCCGGGTGATCACATGTTCGACGACAAGGGATCGGGAATCGGCTTCCTGAAGACGACAAAGGCGCGCCACGCGGAGGAAGCGATCGGGCACACGGAAGGACTCGTCACCGTCTTGCGGCTCACGATGGCCGACATCAAACCGGCTGAGGCAACGCTCGCAATCGCGAAGCAATTCTTCGACGCACATCAGTACGCCAAGGCGGTCCAGGCCGCGAAGCGAGCGGAGTCCATCGCCATCAAGCTCGACGAACGGTTCGGCCAATACCAGAAGGCCTTGCAAGGTCTCCAATCCCAGATCGGGTCGATGAAGCGACTCGGTCTCGACACGGAGGCGATCGCGAAGGTCGCTGGGACCGCGGAGGAGAAGGTCGTCGCGGGGATCTCGGAGAACGGGGCGTTCGTGCCGAACTACCTGGAGGCCCGCGACATCCTGGTGCGGGCGACGCAAGAGGGCCGGGCGTTCCAGGAGAAGTCGGAGATCGCTTCGAATCGGATCTTCGTGGCCGAGCTCGCGATCGAATCTCTCGCGAACCTGAAAGGGTCCGCGGACAGCGGCGCGTTCGCCCACGGGGCCGCGTCGAATTTGGAACAGACGATCCACGTGGCGACGAAGGAGCTCGCCCTCGGGAACCCGGGAAACGCCGCGGAGATCGCGAAGGGAATCGAAGAAAAGGCTCGGGGCCTCAAGACCCAGTTCGCCGAGGCGACGAAGTCCCTGACCGAGATCGATGCGAAGTTGGGCGATCTGCGAGGCGAAGGCGTCCTGACCCACGAGGTCGAGACCCAGGTGAAGATGGCTCGCGACATGCTCGACCGCGGACTCATTGAACCGGCCGCGGCCATGGCCTCGCGGCTGCAAGACGACGTGAAGTCCATCGCGGAACACTATCGTAAGGCGTCGACGACCCTCGCCGACGCGGAGATCCTGTATGGCCGGCTCCAGAGGGAAGGGTTCCATTCCTACGCCGCCGATGCCGCGCTGCGCGACGCCCGTCGCACGATCCGGGAAGGGAGCTACGACCGGGCGATCGAACACCTCGAACGCGCGTTGCAGGCCTTTGCTCGGCGGACGAACGCGCGCGCCGCCCTGGGGAAGGACATCGAGGAGACACGGACCCGGGTCCGTCTGCTCGCGGGCAGTGGGCTCTCGTTCTTGCCCGACATCCAGGAAGTCCTGGGCCGCGCGGAACGCGAGTTCCACCAGGGAAACTACTCCGGCTCCAGCGAGGACCTGCGGATCGCGACCGTCCTCCTGGACGGGGTCACACACGCGCCCGGCCCGAAGAAGTGAACGTCGGCCTTAAGCCGGTCCCCGGGTTTTCGTCGCGGGCATGGGCGGACAGTACTTCGAGAAACGACCCGCATCGGCGCGAAGGCCGGCCCGGATCACGGTCACGATTCGGGGCCGTCCATTCCTCTTTCAAACGGACTCGGGCGTGTTCTCCCGCGAGGGACTCGACCGCGGGACGGAACTTCTCCTCGAGGCGATCGAAGTGGGGCCTTGTGAGTCGATCCTCGATCTTGGATGCGGATATGGCGTAATCGGAATCGTCGCCGCGCATCTCTCCCAGGGGGGGCACGTGATCCTGACGGACGTGAACGAGCGCGCCGCGGCGCTGGCCCGCGCGAACCTCGTGGCGAACGGGACCCGGAACGCGGAGGTCCGCATCGGGGACGTGTACGCACCGATCGACGACTTGGTTTTCGATCACATCCTCTGCAATCCTCCGATCCGGGCGGGCCGCGTCGTCGTGGATCGGATCATTTCGGAAGCCCCGTCCCACTTGCTCGACGGCGGAAGCCTCTGGCTCGTCGCCCGCACCCGACAAGGGGCCGACACGCTTCGGCTCCGGATGACGAAAGCCTTCGACGGCGCCGACGTGGTGAAACGCGGGAGCGGCTACAAAGTCCTCCGGTCGATCAAGTCGGGAGCGTAGCGATGGCCGCGACACCAGGCCCGTCGCGAATCCGGGTCCGGATCGTTCGCCCGGACGATGCCCGGGGCCTCATCCCGCTGTTCGAGGCCTTCTACGGCGCCTACTTCGGCGGTCGAGTCACGGAGACCTCGGTCGCGGGGCGACTACGCCAGGCAGCGAACCACGAGACCGTCATCGTCGCCGAGGTCGGGGAGCGGATCGCGGGCTTTGCGAGCCTGCGGGTCACGGACTCGCTGGACCCTGCGCCCTACGCCGAACTGACCGACCTGTTCGTGGAAACCGAGGCCCGCCGATTGGGAGTGGCCTCGCGGCTCGTCAAGTACGTGGAGGGGATCGCCCGCGAACGGGGCGCGTCCCACTTGGTCGTGCTGACCGGCCAAAAGAACACGGAGGCCCAGGCGTTCTACCGATCCGCGGGATACGAGGAATATGCGGTTGCGATGCGCAAGTCGCTGAAGGTCGCGGAGACCCGATGAGCGATGCCGAATCGCGACGGACGGTCCGCTGGCAGCGCCTCGATCGACCGGGGATCGAACGGGCCACGACGATACCGATTCGAAAATCTCGACTCCGGATACTCGGTCGAAATCCTGGTGGACGACGCCGGACTCGTCCTCGAGTACCCGGACCTCTGGGCGCGCGCTCCGAATCCTTAAATACGTCCTGAAGTTTGGATGCCCATCCCATCCGGGGATTTCATCGATGCCTGAGGAGAAGCCGAGCCCTGAACCGGAAGGCCCCCCGGTGCCGGCGAAGCCCGAGAGGGCCGAACGGGGCGGGAAGAAGAAGGACGAGGAGAAGGAGGAGCCCAAGGCCCCGCGAGGGCCGAAGAAGCTCGAGGGCGTGAAGGAAGATTTCCGCTACATCGTCCGCATGGCGAACACGGACCTCGATGGGACGCGGTCGGTCTCCTATTCCCTCACCGCGATTCCGGGCGTCGGCATCCGGATCTCCGAGGCGGTCGCCGATCTGGCAGGCGTCCCGCGGACCGAGCGACTCGGCAATCTGTCGGAGGAGCAGACGGACAAGATCGAGGCGACGTTCGCGAACCTCGGAGAGGCCTTCCCGCATTGGATGGTCAATCGCCCGAAGGACTGGGAGACGGGGGTCGACCTCCATTTGACCGGCGCCGATGTCGAGATCCGACGACGGGACGACATCAACCGCATGAAGATGATTCGTTCGTACAAGGGCGTCCGCCACGAGACCGGACAGAAGGTCCGTGGGCAACGCACGCGGTCCAACGGCCGGACCGGGCTGACCGTCGGGGTGACGAAGAAGGCCGCCCTCGCCGCCGCCCAGGCGAAGAAGGCGGAGGAAGCCGCCCCGAAGAAGGAAGAGAAGAAAGAAGAGAAGAAGGAACCGGCCAAGGTGTGAGTCGTTGGGCGATCCGAAGTTTTCCCGAGCGAAGTTCGAGCGGCCCTCCCATCCGTGGGAAGCGGAGCGCATCAAGGCGGAGAACGAACTGTTGAAGAAATATGGTCTGAAGAACAAGAAGGAATTGTGGCGCTCGCAGTACATCCTGCGGCGATTCCGACAACGGGCGCGGGAGCTCCAGGCCCGCGTGCGCACGGGCGACAAGCAGGCGGAGAAGGAACGCGAACAGCTCCTCCGTCGACTCGGACGTCTGGGGCTCTTGCCTCTCGAGGGCACGACCCTCGACGACGTGCTCGCGCTCGACGTGGAGGCCGTCCTCTCCCGGCGACTCCAGACGCTCACGTTCCTGAAGGGACTCGCCTTCACCCCGCGTCAGGCGAGGCAGTTCATCGTGCACGGACACGTGTCCGTCGGCGGCCGCCGCGTGACGATCCCCGGGATCCTCGTGAGCCGGACGCAGGAGAACGTGATCGCGTACGACGAGCGGTCCGGAATCTCAAACGACCTGCATCCGGTCCGTCAGCAGGGGCAGATTCCCGGTCCGCCGGCCCCGGGAGGCGCCGAGGACGAGGAAGGTCCGGACCTTGCGGGCGACGAGCCCGCGATTCCTCCACCGGAGCCTGAGCCCGCGCCAACGCCGAAGGAGGAGTGACCATGCCGCGATGGGGAGTGGCCCACATCTACGCGTCGTACAACAACATCATCATCACCTTGACCGACATCACCGGATCCGAGACGATCACGAAGGCGACCGGGGGCATGGTCGTGAAGGCGGCCAAGGACGAGGCTTCCCCGTACGCCGCGATGAAGGCGGCGGAACGCGTGGCGGACGCCGCGAAGGAGAAGGGGATCGACTCGATCCACGTCCGGGTCCGAGCGCCGGGCGGAAACCGGTCGAAGTCTCCCGGCCCGGGGGCGCAGGCGGCGATCCGGGCGTTGTCCCGTGCGGGCCTCCGGATCGGTCGGATCGAAGAGGTCACACCCGTGCCTCACGATGGCACGAAGCCCAAGGGAGGGCGTCGAGGGAGGCGGGTCTAGGTGAAGGTGAAGGTCCTCGCCGGCGCGCCGGAGTCGATGCGCCTGCTGATCGAGGAGACGGAGCCGTCGTACGCGAACGCTCTGCGACGCGTCCTCGTCTCCGACGTCCCGAAGATGGCGATCGAGGACGTAGAGTTCCACCTGGGTCCGATCCGCGCGGAGGACGGCAAGGAGTACGAGAGCGTGAGCCCGCTCTTCGACGAGATGATCGCCCATCGCCTCGGCCTCGTCCCGATCCCGACCGACCTCGGACTGTACAATCGCCGGGAGGACTGTCCGACCTGCCATGGGGAGGGTTGCCCGAACTGCACGATTATCTATTCCGTGAACAAGCGCGGCCCTGGCCTCGTGACTTCGGGGGACCTGGAGCCGATCGGAGATGCGAAGCTCCGACCCGCGGACCAGAAGATCCCGATCGTGAAGCTCGGCGACGGACAGGCCATGCTCGTGTACGCGACAGCGATCTTGGGCAACGGGAAGGATCATGCGAAGTGGCAGGCCACGCACGGCGTCGGGTACCGCTATTACCCAATCCTGAAGGCGGGGAGCAAGAGCCTCGACGCGCTCGACCCGGCGGTCCCGTTCTGCGAGAGCCACATGCAATCGACCGCGACGGAAGACGAGGAAACCCTCGAACTCTCGAGCGATTGCAAGACATGCAAGAAGTTCATCGATCTGTACAAGGTCGAATCCGTGAAAGCGGGAAACGATCCCACACGGATCGTCATGGAGTTCGAGACGGACGGATCGCTGAGCACGAAGGCCGTCCTGGTTGCCGCCTTGGACATCCTCTCGAAGCGCTTCTCCGAGCTCGCGACGCAAGCCTCCGGACTTGCCTAGGGTTGCCCAGCTGTCGAATCGAACAGGAAGCAACAAGTCTTAATTAGATTACTATCCATGTAGTAGTCGTATGGAGCTAGGTGAGCTAGAGCTCGTAGTCCTCCGGGCGGTTCGGAACCTGGGTGTGGCAACGTCCGGGGCGATTTACAGTGAGGTCAAGAAGAGGCGCGACGTCGCATATACCAGCGTGACGACGACCCTGTATCGACTCGTCGACAAGGATCTAATTGCGATGCGGAAGGCAAGCGAAAAAAAGGTATTCTACCGCCTAAAGGAGGGACGTGCTTACCGTAAGGCGATGGCGTCCATGATCGATCGCGTCGTGAACACATTCGGCGGGGCCGCTGTGTCGTATCTTCTGGAGAATCCTGTCCCGGCGCAAGACGAGGAAATCGCCTCATTGCGATCGCAGGTCCAGACGCGACGGAGCAGGGAGAAGCGGAATGGCTAGTCTTCTGGAGATCATAGGCGAGGCGCTTGTTACCTATTGGTCCGCCCCGTTGCCCCTCGCGGTGATCGCGGTGTGCGGCGCGTCCATGGGGACGCTGCTCTATGTGTTCCTCACCAACGCCCGAAACGCAAAGCTGCGCGTGAGTCTCCTTACCGGTTTGTACGGAATGTCCATTTTCTTCTGGGCCTTCGTGGCCACCAGCATCCTACTCTGCATCGGGCAGGCGCGCATGGTGGCCTACGCCCGGAATGGCGTTCCCCTCGCCGTGTCGGGCGCGGTGGCAGGTGGACTCGCGACCTCCGCAATCATCTCCCTCATTGTGTGGCGTTTCGGAAACTCCGCTGTCCTGCGCCGCTTCTCGCCGCGGGAACCTCACGTGGAGGAACGGTGGATCCAAAGATTTGTCGACTTGCTTGGCGATTTCGAGGGCGTCCCTCGCGTACGGGTGGGAATCGTGGAGACCGATCAAGCTCTAGGGATGGCGGTCGGAGGCAAGGTACGAAACATCCTGGTCTCTACCGGACTCTTGACCATCTTGGACCGGGACGAGGTGGAGACGGTCGTCGCGCACGAACTCATGCATATCAAACACCACGACGCGGAATTCAAAGTGTTCTCGCGCGTGCTTTCCCGAATTCTCTTCTTCGATCCGTTTAGCAAGTTCTTCGACCCGGCCGTCCACCGCGAGCGGGAATACCTGGCCGATGAGACGAGCGGCCGGTCTACGGGCAAACCGGCCTCACTGGCATCCGCCCTCCTGAAAATCGCGGACCGCGGCATGCCGCCAAGGCCTGCCTGGGGATTGAGCATACTGGGATCGGGGCGAGGAATTTTCAGTCGATACCCGCCGTTAAAGGAACGCGTCCAGAGACTTTTGCTCCTGTCCGAAATCTTGCCTTCTTCCCCAAGTAGGGAAAACGCTTAATACTATCATAATAGTAACGTCAAAGTGGGGCGGCCGGAGAATCCTTCTCGCACCGATTCGACCATCTGACATGGACGTTCTCTCGCGAGCTGAGAGAACCTTGGAACTCACCCACCGGTGGGGCTACGCCCCCACGATCGAGGCGCTGTCCAAGGACCTGCTCGGCGGTTCAGAGAATCCGGGCGACATTGCCGCAATGGTCGAGTCGAACCCTCGAATCAGGGTCCACGAGGGATTCGTTTGTATCAGTGGCCACGAGTCGCTCATAGAAAAATCGCGCCCTCGTGTCACTATTAACAGGTCGGCGAACGGTGCTGCCCACACTATCGCATTGGAATTCGCAGAGAGCTTGTTGCGGACCTGTCCCCTTGTCGACTGTGTCGGCCTGTCCGGTTCGGCAGCGACAGGAGGGTATATCCCCGCAGATGATGTCGACCTCGACCTCTTTGTTCGAGATGACACAAAGTACCTAACCTACGCCGTTGCACTCGCTCTCGGATTCTTGGTTTCGCTTCGCGCATGGAAAAGCGGGCGACTTCGGAAAGTCATCTGCATCAACGTAATCTGGACGCGAACTCAAACCCAGCCGTTCGCTCGAGATGACGAAGCACTTGCGTTCGAACTGCTTCATTGCCAACCCGTCTTTGGCGAGCGTCATTTTCACCAAGTCATCTCGTCGAACCCGTGGATCCTCCGTCTGTTCCCGCAGCTTGACCGGGAGGCCATGACCGACCATCGTTTTCCTGAACCGAATGCCCTCGGCCGGATCGTCGCGTGGATCGGTCGTCACCCAACGATGCTGACGATTTCCGATCGCCTCGGCCGATTCGCTTCGCAGGCGACCTACTCCTTCGTTCATTGGATGAAGCGAAAGGACACGCAAGCCATGGAAAGGCTGGCGTTCCTTCGCCGAGTCAAGTTCCCCTATGAGTTCTTTCAAGATTAGGAGACATGCCGGTGATCGTCGACGACATCCTACTGATGTTCTGGGTCTTGTCTTGGATCCTGATTGGGACGATCTACCTTCATTCGGTAGGTCTATCCTTTTTCGGGGCTCGCCGATGGAAGCCGAGGTCGGACCACGCTCCCGAAAAGCGATTCGCGGTCCTGGTAGCCGCTCACAACGAGGCGGAGGTCATCGGGGCCCTTCTTCAGGACCTTGCGGGGCAGGAATATCCGTGCTCGCTATACGATGTCTTCGTGATCGCGGACAACTGCTCGGATCGGACCGTTGAGGTCGCTCGTGGCGTGAGCGGCGTCCGGGTCTTTGTAAAGACGGGACCGAACCGAGGAAAAGGACCCGCCATGCGGGCGGGGATCGAACGAATCTTGAAAGATGCCGAAACAGGCGACGGGAAGGTCTATGATGCCTTCACATTCTTCGACGCGGACAATCGGGTCTCTCTGAATTTTCTTCAAAAGATGAATACGGAACTCTGCAGTGGGAACCGATTTATTCAGGGATACCTCGGAACCAAGAATCCGTTCGACAATTGGGTAACGCGAGTCATCTACCAGTCGTATGCCATGACCAACCGTCTGTGGCAGCTCGGAAAACGCCGAACCGGCCTCCCGAGTCAGTGCGGGGGAACCGGGTTCTGCATCGACGCCGATCTGCTCGCGGAACTTGGGTGGCCGATGACGACAATCACCGAGGATCTAGAGATGGTCTGTGTCCTGGCGCAACGCGGCGTATTCCCGGTCTGGTCGCCGGAGGCGGTCGTTTACGACGAAAAACCGCGGAGCGTTCGAGTCGCGATGCGACAGAGAATCCGATGGATGCGAGGGCATTTCACAAATCTGTTCCGGTTTTTTATTCCGCTCCTCCGTACCGGGATCCGAAAGAGGGATGTCCGAGTCCTCGACTGCGCGCTGTATCTGCTTTATCCGCTCTCGATTTTCGCCGTGGGCATTCAGAGCGTGCTCTGGCTACTCGGCGCATTCATTATCCCGCATCTCACCGTGCTCCACCCAGGGCCCTTGTTCTTTCTGATTCTCGCTATGGCGACCTATTACCCGATTCTCGGCATCTACCTTGAGACGAAATCCCTCCGGGAACTTCTGTATTTCCCGCTCCTCCTCGTGTTCAACTGGACTTGGGTGTTGGCTTGTTTTGTGGCCCTCTTCACGTTCCGAAACCGGACTTGGTACCACACACCGCACGGTTCAACCCTGGATGACGGAATACACCTCTGAGGGAACGGAAACGGAGCTTCAACGTCTGCGGTGGGTCGTTCGTAGGATTCGCGAGCCCAAGAACCTCATTATGGGTGTCTCGCTCCTGGCGATCATCGGATTCAGCGCGATTATCCGTTTTCACTTCTCGGGGTTCCTCGATCCATTCGAAGACGGATACCAGAACTGGTGGATCTCCGCGAACCTCGCCTCGACGGGCCAATACTGGGACCGCCACTCGATGATGACTCAAGGAAACTGGCTACCACTCTATCATTTCTCCGGGGCGGGGCTTCTCGACATTGTCGGCCTCAGGTCCATGGAAGCTTTGAAGGCTGCCAACGTCGCATTGTCGAGCCTCACCGCGGTCATTGTATTCCTCATCGCTCGAAAGCGAGGTCCCGCCATCGGGCTCGCGGCAACTAGCTTCTACTCCTTCAACTTGGTCGCGATCGCCGTAAGCGGCTGGGCCACTCCAGAGACGATGGCGACGTTCTTTGTCCTTCTCGGATACGCGATGCTGTTCGAGTTCAAGAGTCCCCCGAAGGGACGATTTTGGATTGCGGCACTGGCCCTAGGTCTGGCGGTGACGGTTCGTTACGAAGCTTGGCTAGTCATCGTCCTGCTATTTGCCTTCGTGCTAGCGAACAAGGACGATGCCGGGAACAACCGCAAGATTCTCATCACCACGATTCCCGCCCTCCTATTCATGGTTGGATATTTCGCGTACTCTACACAATGGGGTTTCCTCCCGTCGATCGTGGTGAAACAAACCTCCACTGACCTCCAGTACCAGATTTCCGTCGGCACACAACCCAATCCGACGTTCATTCTCTCCCGATGGTGGAACGGATATTTTGGATTCTTTCCGCTTGTCCTCATCTTCGGCGGAAGTTTCGCACTCTTCCGAATTCGCCGCGAGTTCGGAGCATGGATCGTTCTCTCGTTTTGGGGATTTGTGATATTCTATGCGGCGCTGCTCTTTGGAAACCCGAGCTTTCGGTACGTCCTAATCACGATACCGTTCCTGAGCATCTTTGCGGCGTTTGCGATAGCTGACCTTGCTCGATGGGCTACCCGACTCAGGCGGAAAGCATCGACTGACTGGAACCGTGCAACTCCAATCGTAACCATGACGAGTTTTTTCATTCTCGGAGCAACGCTTCTGCCAAGTGTCCTGGGGTCTTGGACCCCTGGATTCCCCACGAGCTCGGCCATGGAGCCGTTACGACGGGCGGGCGAGTATGTCAGCTCTCTTCAGCTCCCGGATGGCAAGATTCTTGTGAGTGAGTCCCCGATCGCGGCATACTTCAGCGGCTATCCATCGGATCGGATCCTTGGTTCTCGCTGGCTCCCAGCGAGCCGCTCCGCGGCGCTCAGTTTTCTCAAAACAACGACCGCCTATGTCGTGTACATGGGGGTGCCTTACTACACCCTTCGAGTGCTTTTCCCGGAGCTGCAGAATGGCACTAGCACTGCGGACTTTCAGTTCCTATACGACGCTGGCGGTGTCCAAGCTGGTACACACGCCGTTTTCGTTTACGGAATGAAACCGTAGTACAATCAGCCTCTGCGGCCGGACCGCCGTATTCCGATCCACCGTCCGACCCTCGTCGAATACTCTTCGTACGCCCGCCCATGCCTCGATGCAAGTCGCCGTTCCTCCCTGGGCAACAGGACAAATTGAACGGAGAGAATGAGCCCACCCAACAGGAGTAAGACACCGATGGAGCCCAAGAGCAGGGATGACCCAAGCAGGATTGTGAAACGAGCGAGGTACAACGGATTTCGCGTGTAGGCATAGGGGCCTTCCCAAACGAGCCATCTTGGCGGAGCGGCTGGGTGAGGAGTGCCTTCTCCATACCTCCAAAATGCGACTGTCCCCATCGCTTCCAAGACAACGCCGAAGACGATCGGAATCATACCAACCCAATTCCAAGGGCCTTGGAGATACGGAGCGAATCGAAGAAGCGTGTCTATTGCTAGTCCCGAAAGTATCAGGACCAGTAGGGCAGCGGCGACGCGCAAGACGCCTTCGACCAAAGCGGGGATGAGATCGCGGCCAGGCATTACGACCTCCTGAAAGTAAGAATTGAGTGATGGCCCCAGGCATTGATCGGAGGCACACGCGATAGCGTTTCCTCAAGAATCTCGAGGGGCATGAAAGCAACCAATAAGTCGGCATAGTATCGGGCCAGATTGGCCGGAGGAAGGAAAATCTGTAAGCCCTGGAGGGACTCAAAAGCAAAGTCTGGACGGAACAACGTAGCGGCGTCCTTCGGGCTGTAGAACCGCGCGGGGACAACGTATCGGTTCAATGGAGGTTCTCGAGAGATGGGGATTGGAACGGTATGGCCGAGACGTCGGAAGGCCTTTCGAGGTCTCAGGACAAGCGGATAGAACAGTAATTCGAACAGGCTGATCTTGTTGATGATGCTACACACGAACGCGCCGCCACGTCTAACGAGACGGCGAAGCTGGGACGGTACCAGCTCAAGGGCGGGTTCCATGTTGAGCGCCCCTGCGTGGGAGAAACCGCCGTCGAAGAATTCCTCGCCATACTCGTCCGCGAGCACGCCGATTTCACTGGCTCGCAGGTTGGCGACGCGGACACGATCGGTAAGGCCCTCGTGTTTCGCCTTCTTGTTCACCAGCTCGACCATCTCTCGGGAGATGTCCGTTGCCACTACGTTGACTCCGGATCGGGCGAGCCAAAGGGCGTCAATCCCTGTTCCACACCCGATCTCGAAAACCGTTTGACCTTCCAAAAAGGTGCGCGATAGGACCTGTCTAAACACCGCTCGCATTCGCTGCCCAATCGGATTCGAACCAACATCTCGGTCGTATGACGGAGCAAGGGAATCGTATCCTTGCGCGATGTGTCGATAGACGTCGGAATCCGCAATCCTTGAGGCGGACGGATTCAGAGTTTGTTTCTTCAACCCGGACGGTCACCCCTGCAGGACCCGATGGAATGGATTCCTGGAGACCCTGTTCAGCCTATCGGAAGGCTCACGAATAATCTTTGCCGCATGGATGATTGATGCGTTCAGTCACCTGAGTCACTTCGGCTTCCGCGCGTAGATCAGTGGAAAGCCTGCCAGTTCCATTCGCAGGACGGTCGACTTCACGAACCGCGTCGACTGAAAGAGACGACCCGTAGCGAATCGCACCTCGCCGACCGGACCCACTGCAGAACGAATCTCCGATTCGAGAGTCTCACGAACCAAGTGGTGATAATTCGATGTGACTTCGACGTTCGCGCCTAGCCGTTCGAGGTGACTCCGAAAATCACCCTCCGCGCGAGCGGCGCTGGTCACGTCCCGATGCACCGGTGAATTCATAATGATGAACAAGCCACCAGGCACTAGAATGCGGGAGATCTCGGACAGAGTTGCTTCCAGATTCCTCGCATAATGCAACGAAGCATTGCAGATTACGATGTCGGCGGATCCATCCTGAAACGGAGGTCTCTCGAGATCCCCCCGCACTCGTTCGAAGAACGTCCCGCTCTCGACATAGAGTGATGCAGCTCCAAGACCGAGCAGTTTGTCCAAGAGCAAGTCCGTTGCAAAAACTGTGCCTCCCAAGCGAGCAAGCTGGTAGGAGAGCCACCCGACCCCCGCTCCCAGGTCTATGATGATCTTCGATTGAATCCCATCAAGAAACCGGAGCAAAGCGGACAGACTTCTGGCCTTCAATCGCCACTCGGTTGACCGCCGGCGAGTCCTGTCGTGGAACGGCAACTCAAGCAGGTATTGAGGGTCTAGCGAGCCCCATCCGTCCTTCGCCCATGCCGCGGCATACGAGGACGCCATCGCCTGGATCTGTTCAGCGCGGCTAGGGAGGACCAAGTTCGGAATGCCGTCGCTGATTGGATACGCGATTGAATCCCGAGAGCAGAGCAAAGCCCCGGTGACGATATCGTCACGCTTCCCGTCACCTGGCGAGAGCGGTCCTAAGCACACGGGGCAGGCCAGGACTTCGATCGCTTGGGCGCGCACGGGACCACTTACCAAAGGGTGTCGCGACTCAATTATTCTGCGCCTAAAGCCTTCCACGAGGATTCCGCGCTTCTACTTGGCTGTCTTGGTCCTTTGCCAACAAGGAACAAGCAGCGTTCGATTTTTCGAACCTAGTTTCGGTAGTACAAATTGGCGAAAGGGCCATTGATAGCGGGGTCGAAGTGGTAAACGAGGTACAGTCCTTCAATCCGCTCATCAAACCGGGCGGGCACGTAAATGAGAGTTAGCAGCGCTGAGCCAGGTGGTACATCAGAGGTGGTGATGTTCACCGACGGCGTCGAGTATCCCTTATCGATTGACAGGAACGCGACTCCGCCAGTGTTGTACCGCAAGTAAATGGCGATGTCGCTGTAAACCGTCTCGATGTTGCGCGCCGAAAGGTCTTTCTGGAGAGCATGAAACCAGGCCGAGCTATCGTCGCGTTCGATGGCCTGCGGGACAAACTGGACCGCCAGAACGATGAGAGCAACGGCCAACGGAGCGATCCATCTCTTGCTCGTCCGGGAGCAAGTTCGCGCAAGCATACCTACTCCAAGAAAGGCTATAGGAGCGACGACGGCAGCGTATCGGAGGTAGGTGTCAGAATGGTCGAGAGTGCGCAAGGGTTCGTAGAGGGTGAATGCGGAGGAAAGCACCGCTGAAGTGAGGATCGTGAGGACGATGAACAGCCCCATCGCCCCGATTCGCTGATCGCGGACCAGTTTTGCGGGCAACGATCGCACAGCCGATCGGGCCTCCCGAAGCGCCAAGAAGGGGAGAAAATTCTGACCGAGGTATAGAAAGAAGTAAACGACGAAGCCACCGATCATGACAATTTGGATGTCCAGATGGGTGGAGCCAATCAATCGATCCAAGTATCCTATCACCCGGGGGTCCGTGTACGGGTTTCCCTGAGAGGCCACGTTGTAGCCTGTCCAGACCAGTACCACGCTTGAAAAGATCGCGACCGCCGAGAGGTACCACCGGTCGCGGAACACCTGCCACCGAACGTAGTAGAAACGCCAGGCAAGACCGGCAATTCCAGCGATCGGGAACAGGTAGCCAACGGAGTCGGCCGTAAGGTAGGCCAGAGACGCGCTCATCGCGGCAACAACAAGCCACCGAGAATCGACCAGTCCTCGCCAAACAGCCAGGAGAGTGCTTAGCGCAAGAATCATAAGGACGCAGAGGGACCTGCCATCGCTCATATTCAAGTAGAGCACGGGATCGACCGAAAGTAGGAGGCCCGGTACCAGCGAAACGCGGGGTCCGAAGCCTCTCGAAAGCGAATACGTTAGTAGGAGCAGAACAACAAACGCAATCAATTCCAGGATATGGACGGAAATGTCGTTGAACCCGAGCGCGAGTCCGAACGGCGTCAGTAAGAGAGGCATCAAAGGTGGATGCCGAGGCGCTAGGGTAGTCTCAATCCCGAGTGAGCCTTGGGTCGCAATTGACTTCGCCACCGCGAGGTAGGTCGTGGCATCCGGATTCAACGCATCTCCGAAAATCGGAAGATGAAAACCAAGGGCGAGAGAAAGCAAAGCGACAAGTGCCCAATGTCTTCGAAGATTAGCCGAAGACAGCATCGTGCTCACGGGAACGAAATTGAATTGGGAAACACGCCAACGTTTCCCGGGCAAACAACTTCCAATCGCTTCATCCAACGGCCGTGTGACGGATTGTGAGGTCCGGAGAAATTGTGTGAAGTATTCCGCGCGGCATTGGCTCCGCTTGCATCGCCAGGATGGGCTCTGACGCTGCGATGACCATCTCCCCTAAATTGTCCAAGTAGAGTGTATAGTACTGGCCGTTTGTTTGGAAATCTCGGTATGTATGTAACAGATCGCCGTCCGAGAGCATGAAGTTCAGACTCGTGAACCCTCCGTGCTCCTTGATGGCCAATTCGCGCGCTGCCGTCGTGGCCTGGACCACGTCTTCGTGGGACCTTCCCCGGAGTGAGCTCAGGATCATCTCGAATAGGATTTGCGAATCGATTTTCCCAGAATCTCCGGAATCCGTGATGAGTGACCCGTTGTGCTGGAACGCCCATGTGACCCCGTCCCGCTCCTCGATGAACGGGTGGGCGAACTTCTGTGCGACGAGGCCTTGCGAGCTCGCTCGCCGAAGATGCCCCATGACGATCAAGGATTGCCCCGGGGCGCGTTCCATGTTCAGCTTCGCGATCTTCCACGCGGTCCCGTAGTACTTGGAGGCGTCCGGGGCGCTCCCCGCATCCCGCATGTGGACCTTCAGCGATCCGTTCTGGAAGCAAGCGAGGCCCCAGCCGTCCTTGTGTCCCCGTTCATCCGGCGCACCAATCGGGCACATGCCCTTCGTGGCGAGGTCCGCAAACTCCTCGAACAGGTCGTAGTAGACGGGACCTCGGCTCACGACGCCCATCATGCGGCACATGCGCGAGGCCAATCGGGCCGGCCTATTTGAGACTCGCGTCCGCTGGGACATGAAGGAAATATAGGAAAGGGGAGGGCCGAGGCCCTCCGTTCGCTCTCACTTCCCGCCGGATCCGCCCTTGCGCATCTCCTCGAGTTCGCGCCGCGTGTCGCGGTAGCGGACGAACATGAACACGCTCGCCGCAATCGCGAGGATCGCGACCACGAGGAAGAGCAACGAGGTCGCCGAGGTCGCCTGCCGGGACAAGGGCAACGAGCTCTCCGTCACAGAGACCGGGATGTCCTTCGACTGCCCGCCGCCGCTCACAGTGATCTTGCCCGAGCCGCCCATGTCGCCCGCGAAGAACGACGCGGTCCGCCCGTCCGACGCCACGTCCACCCGTCCGACCGACGTCGTCCAGGTGAAGCTCGGCACGGACACGGTGTTCCCGTACGCGTCCACGGCCGTCACCGTCAGGGTGATCCCCGCCCCGGTCGCGACGTTAATCGAGTTCGTCGAGACGACCAGGTGGTCCAAGGACGCGGGCGTCACGGTCACCGTCATGAACGCTGCGCGTCCGGAGACCGTGGCCGTCACGAGGACAGGTCCTGCCTGCTGCGGCGCGGTCAGGATGCCGGACGAGATTCCGATCGAACCTGCCGATGCGACCCAGGTCGCGGTCGACCCCGCAATCGAGTTCCCGTTCGCGTCCGTGACGACCGCCGTGAAGGCGAGGGTCCCGGTCGCGGCGACACTCGATTGGGGCGCGCTAATCACGACCGCGGCGGGCGGTCCCGCGAGGATCGCCACCGTGATCGTCGCGGTCGGGACGTCGGAGACGCCGACGGCCGTGATCGAGATGCTGACATCCGGACCCGTCGCCGTGGGCGCCGTATACAGGAACAGTCGGTCGTCCGACGACAGCCGAGACAGCGAGCCTCCGCCCGCGGTCCAGGTGAGATGCCCGGTCGTGACCTCGTTGCCGTAGGCATCCAACACCCTCGCCGCGAGCGTCGTCGTCGCTCCCGCGATCATCGACAAGCTCGATTGGTCGACCGTGACCCGCGAGGCGGCCCCTGGGACGACCGCGATGGCCACGGTCGTCTGCGGGGCATTGCCCGCGCTCGCGACCACGGTCCCGCTTCCGACCAGGTTCGACGCGCTCAGCACGCCTCCCGCCGAAATCGTCCCGATGCCCCCCGTCACGGTCCATGCAACCGTCAGGCCGGAGATCGCGTTGCCGAACGCGTCCCTCGGGGTCCCGCTGAAGGCCAGTGTTCCTCCGGCGACGACCGTCCCGGTCGGCGGAGACACGTCAATCCGCGCCTCCGGTCCCGGTACGATCGTCACGGGGAAGTCCTGCGTCATGGCGCCCGCGGCGATCGTCAACGTGCCAGTGCCAGCCCGACACCCGCTGACGGTGCAGGATGCCAGGATCGCGGTCGCTCCCGTGAGCGGGACGGACCCGATCGTCGTGGACCACCGGTAGCTTAGCCCGAAGATCTCGTTGTTGTACCGGTCAAAGCCACGGGCGGTGAGGAGACGGTTGTCTCCCGCGACCACGGTGATCGTTGCCGGATCCACGCCAATGGTAGCGAGGGCTCCGGGCACGATCTCGACGATCGCCGTCCCGATGTGCGTGCCCGATTGGGCCGTCACGGTTCCCGTGCCGGTCGTCGTCGCGGCCGTGAACAAGCCGGAGGCATCAATCGTCCCGATGCCGCCGGTCACAGTCCACGTGAAGTTCGCGCCTGGGATCGTGTTCCCGAAGCGGTCCTTCGCGGCCGCACCAAAGGCCATCGTCGCACCGGCGCCGACGCTCGCGACACCGGGCGACAGGTCGACGTGATCGAGGGCTCCCGGTAGGATGCTCAATGTGGCGTCCGAGCTGAAGGCGCCCGAGGCGACGCGCAGGCTGTCCGTGCCCGTTTGGATGCCCGCGACGTAGATCGCCTGGTCGCCGTTGGCGGACAGGGGCAGCGTGGTCCCTAGGCCGTTTACGGAGGTCCACGAGTACGGGCCACCGGGGCTCGGATTGCCGTACAGGTCGTAGGCCTGCGCGTGGAACAGCGCGGCGGATCCGACGGAGAGGCTCGCGGTCCCAGGCTGCGCCTCGATCGCGGCCATCACGCCCGCACCGGGCGCCCCGTACGCGTAGACGGTCCCGGACGCGTCGTCCATCCAGACGTAGCCCATGCCGATGGCCACGGCCGACGCCGATCCGGCGCCGCTCAGGAAGTGCGCGTCCACGATGGCTCCGGTCGCGGCGTCCAAGATGTAGAAGCCGCCGTCCGTCGAGGTCCCGAACACGTACCCGTTCGCGAGGCCCACGGAGCTGAAGATGACGCCGGAACTGAAGGTCTGCCACAGCACGGTGCCGGTCGTCGCGTCCACGCCGCTGAAGGCGCCGTTCACGGAGCCCACGTAGAGGTTCGTGCCGTCGTACGCCGGGGTGTCGAACCAGAACCCTCCGAATCCGGAGGTCGACCAGACGGGCGTCCCGCTGAACGCGTTGAGGGCCCACAAGGTGCCCGTCGGCGGGAACGTCGCCTGGTTGAACGACCCGACGTACACGTTCCCCTGGGCGAACAGCGGGGCCGAACCGCCCCAGCCGTCGAGGGCGAAGGACCACCGGAGTGCGCCGGTCATCTCGTCGAACGAGAAGACGTATCCGTTCGACGACCCGGTCGGATCGAGCGCGCTGACCCAGACCGTGCCGGCGGCGACCGTCACGCCGCCCCATGGGAACAGGCCGTTCGTCTGGTATGTCCAGACGACGCCGCCCGTGGTCGCGTCGAGGGCGAAGACCCTTCCGTCCCGGCCTTCACCGAAGACCATGCCGTCCGCGTAGGCGAGCGGGATCCTCGCGTTGAAGTCGAACCCGGCGATGCTCCAGATCGTGGCGCCCGTGTTCGCATCGAGGGCGTACAGGTTGCCGCCGCTGAGTGTGTAATAAATCACGTAGACCACGCCGTTGGCGACCGTCGGCCAACCCGTGTAGAACGGAATGCCGCTGCCGTCGCCGAGGTATCGCGACCAGATCGTGGTGCCCAGGAACGGATCCCGAGCCCGAAGGAACTGGTCGATGCTCGTCGCGAACAGCTTGCCCTCCGCATAGACGGGGCCGGAGTACAAGGCGGCCGTGTTCCCGGGCGCGGTCCACAGCTGGCTCATCGGAGGCCCGAACAGGTTCGGCGAGGCGCCGCGGCGCTGGTTCGTGTTGTGGAACGTCGGCCAGTCCGCCGGCCCGGGTCCGTAGTACTCCAACACGACGTTCGAGTTGCCGGTCGCATTGGGATCCATGGCGGAACTTCCGACGACCACGGTGAGGTCGATCGTGCCCGGCGTCGCTCCCGCCGGGACGGTGACTTGCACACCGAAGCTCGCGCCTTGGAGCCCTGTAACCGTGCCGACGTCGGGGATGCCGTCGTCGTTCGTGTCGAGCAACGGAGACCCGTCGGATGCGAGGAGTGAGACCTGCCATCCGCTCTGGGACGTCGCCACGATATTCAGGACGTCCGGCTGCCCACCGGTGTTCCGGACGCTCATCGCCGCGGTCACCGTCTGTCCCGGCGTGACCTTGAAGTACGGCCCGGCCGCCACGAAGACACCGGCTGGGGGTACCAAGGTCGTCGCACTGGTGGCCGACGAAGCCGAGGGTAGGCTGACCGAATTCGCCATGATGGTCGCGACGTCCGCGTTACCATCTACCGCAGCCACAGGCACATCGACCGTCGCGGTCAGGGTAATGGCTCCCTTCGACGGGATCGGTCCCGTGTCCGGGACGCCGTCGCCGTTCGTGTCGGTCACAGCCGAACCGTTCGCGTACCAGAGGGACGTCGGCCAGGCGAACGGAGCGGAGCTCCATGCCAGGTTGAACGTATCCTGCGGCAGCGCGATACCGCGGTTCACGACTTTGAAGTCGTAGGAGACGGTCGCCCCCGGCACGGTCTGGGACGATTGCGTCTTCGGCGACAGTCGCACGCCGTACAGCGGCGGGATGATCCAGCTCAGGAGCCGGTCCATCATGTTCTGCCGATCGGGAGCGGTGCTGATCGCCTCGAAGTTGAACGCGAGGTAGGCGGTCTGGTAGGTTCCGGTGTCGACGTGGAGGATCGCAGACCGGCTCGAGGGGCCCGAGTCGTACTGGACCCCGGTCTCTGCCGGGGCGATCGGGTCGACCACGTCCGGGTAGAACTGGTCATTCGCCCCGTCGCCGCCCGCGATCTGGATGTCGAGTCCGTCGCCGATAGGATCGCCCGCGACTCCGACCACGTGCCGCGTCGGAGCGTTGTCGGTCACGTACGATGCATGGAGGTACGTGCCGTACAACGGCCCGGACATGAAATTGCTGCAGTAACCGAGGTCCTGGCCGATCGCGATCAGACGCCCGCCGGCGTCGAGGTAGCTCGTCAGGACCGTCTGGGACTGGAACATGGCCCCGCAACCGGGCGTGTACCAGATGACGACCTTGAAGCTGGCCAGATCGGTGAGGGCCGGGATGCCCTGCGTCGCGATGTCCCAGTAGACGAAGTCCTGGCCGACCGCGGAGAGGGCGAGCGTGTAGTACGTCTCGAAGCTCAGGCCGAAGTCGTCGTCGAGCAGGAGGACGGGCGGGATCGGGAGGGTCGTGAAGGTGTAGTACGCTCCACCGTTGTTGTCCACCGCCGTGTTCCCGGCCTGGTCCGTCGCGGTGACTTCGAAGAAGTACGTGGTGTTCGGCGTGAGGCCCTTCAGCGTGAGTCCGTGGGTCAGGCCGAACCCGCCGACGCCGGTCGCGTTCGGCGGCGTCGTGGTACCGTACAGGATCGAGCTCGTGGCCGCCTCGTTGGTGAGCCAATCGATCCGCGCCGAATTGTGCGTGACGCTCGACGTGTTGATGGCGGAGATGACCGGCGGCGTGTCGTCGATCGTCGCGGTGGCGGTCTTCGTCCCGGGCGGACTCGCGTCATCGTACGTGACGTTGATCGTGCCACCATTCACCACATTGAGCAGGTTGTCGCCGGGGCTACTGGCCGCGGACGTCAGTTGGATGGAGCCCAAGAACACGCCGGAGGCGTTCCCGACTTCGGTGGTCGTGACGGTCTCGGCGTCACCGGTGTCGCTGGTCACGGCGACCGTCGCGGTGCCGCTCAGGTCGCTGTCCATGAGCACGAGGCCCGCGAGTGCCGACGACATGAAGGTGCCCTGGTTCCAGAACACGTTGCCCACCGGGGTCGGCCCGCCGCCGTAGGAGACGACGAGCGCGTAGTCTTGAGGACCGGACGGGACGTTGACTCCCGTCACGGTCACCGTGTAGACGCCGACCGCGGGATTCGAGATGTAGACATTCTCCAAGTTGTTT
>Ga0209470_1000295_pt1 | contig 39907 bp, 41 predicted proteins | sample GraSoiAngelo_125_FD_185882 | JGI IMG/M metagenome (GOLD analysis project Ga0209470, IMG submission 185882) | Grasslands soil microbial communities from the Angelo Coastal Reserve, California, USA - 14_0927_05_40cm (SPAdes) (version 2) | ecosystem: Environmental > Terrestrial > Soil > Grasslands ... | reverse complement strand
CAGTCACGATGAAAAAGAAACGACCGCGCCAGTCGATGCCTTTGAAAACGGCTGCTCGCCCTACGGCATTTTCCAAATGGCAGGCAACGTCGAGGAATGGTGCGCCGATTGGTATCAACGAGATATTTATCAGCGCTATGTAGCCGGAAATCTCGCGATACCGTGCGCAGGAATGGGCCGCGTCATTCGCGGCGGCAATTGCTTGCGCAAGAACAAACTCGAATTTCGCTGCGCAATGCGCCGCGCAAACACGCCAGCGTTTACAAACATCCTTTTGACTGGCATCTGGTGCGCGTACGACAGGAGAGTCGCACAAACGTAGCGATGTTGCGTGCTCGCATTTGCCCTATGCTGTCTATCCTTGCAACAAACGTTTACTACAGCGAGCGCCGCAAAGCGCGCGGGGCAGTAGGCAACGGTGGAGAAGCTAAAGCTGCGCTTCGCGGTGCTCGGCCCGGGCGACAGTCCAGACTTCGCGCCCCGCACCGGCATTGATGGCGAATATGCCAAGGCCGACGATGAGATCGGGCCATGCTGACGAAGTGTACGCGGTAAGAAATCCCGCAGCGATAATGGCGACATTTGCCACAGCATCGTTGCGAGCCGACAAAAATGCAGCGCGGGTCAAACTACCGCTGTGTGATCGGAAGCGGGCGAGAATGAACGCGCATGACAAGTTGATGATCAACGCGCCCGCGCCGGTAACGGACAGTGGAATTGGTGCGGGCGGCAGTGGAGCGATGAACTTTTGCCATGCTGTCCATAGCGTTGAAGCACCGGGTACGAGCAAAATTCCAGCCACAGCCATCCCCAGACGGGCGCGGCTTCTTGCGCTCCAGCCGAGCGCTACAGCAATCAAGAAATTGACTGACGTATCTTCCAAAAAATCGATGCTGTCGGCAAAGAGCGACACGGAACCGATCGCAACTGCCACCGCGAACTCAACACCGAAATAAGCGAGATTCAGGGTTGCAACGAGCAAAACAATTTTGCGCAGTTCGTTCATCGTTCGATTCGCGTATCGACTTTATGTCGATCTATGCCCTTTTCGCTGCGCCAAGCGTGAGCTGGCCGCAAACTCCAAGAATCTTTGATGGCTGCCACACGTGGGTGCGCGTGGCCGACTCTACTGATTACGATCTTATTGATCTGCACGAAGCAGGCCCTTGGACGCCAAGTCCCTCAGGATATCCCGTGCTTTCACACGAACACGCAAACTCGAGTGATGAGTCGCAGCGCGCACCGTATCTGACGCCGTGGTGCCGCCGATTTTTCCGAGAGCTTCCACTGCGCTCTCGACAAGAAACGGGTCTTTGGCTTTTCTCGCAATTTTAGTTAATGCGGGCACTGCTTTTTGTTCGCGGCGTTCACCGAGAATCCATGCGGCACGCACCGGAGTCATTGGCTCCTTGTGACGCAGCGCAGCGATGAGCTTGTCGATGTAATTCGCCTGCGAGATCCGCTCCGAAATATTGGTATGGCAATGCGGGCAAATGGTTGCGCTCTCCGAGACTTCGCGCCAGCAGTTGGGACAGTAAAATGTTGTCATTCTTCCAGACTAGGGAGCCGCTCCTTCTCTAGCTCTGCGGGCGATTGTAAATGTGCTTTTTCTTGATGCGCCAAAGTTTCAGAGATCTCCGCCAATCGGGACAAAGCTGTCTGCTTGGCTTCAATCTCGGAATGGATCTGCTCAGCGTGTTGCTTGCGTTGCTCAAGGGCCTTCTGCATCGCGCCGCGGGTTGCTGCGAGACTCATAGCCAATCGCTCATCGAGTTCTGCGCGGAAACGGCGAAAGCTGTCTTCCAGATTTTGCCGTGTCGCCCAGCGGAGGTTCTCTACGTTGCGAATCACGACGGCATCGATCTCATCGAGTAAGCGCTTTCGCATCCTTGTTCCACGCATCGGCGCAGGCAAAAACCGATCGAATGCGCCCGGCGGTATCGGATTGAGTTCCGCCGTTCGCGCGGCTGTTACCCAAAACGGCTCGCGTTTCGCCTCGAAAGCCTCGCTGCTCTCCGGAGCGTGGAAAGGAATCTCCAAAAGATTGGCCGCTGTTTGCCGCACGAGAGTAATGAGTTCGTCAGCGCGACGCTGATGAACTCGCAACACTTCTTCAATCCGCGCGCCTACTCTGCGAATCACGTCTCTTAACACATCATCGAAAAACGTGACCACCGTCGCCGTAAGCTGTTTTCTTGCGTCTTCGGAGCCTTTACCGGCAGCCAGGGCTTGATCGAGTTCGCGTTCCAGAATGACGCGAGCCTCGCCACGAAGTTGTTCTGCTTCAGCATCGAGCTTTTGCAAGCCGCGCAAACGGTCGCCAGTGAGAAAATCATTGGCGTTTTGCCGCTCCACATCGAAACGTTTTGCGGCTTCGTCGAATCTAGCCATCCGCTGCTCCAAATCTTCCACGGGCAAACGCAGCGACTTGAGCGCGATCTCCGTTTCGAGTTCTAATTGCGCAACTAACGCGGCTGCTTTTCGCGCAACCGCTACGTTGAGCGTTTCGCGTTTTTCGCTCGCGAGAAATTGAACCAAATGTTTTTCGAGCTCTCCGAATCCACTGGCCGCGAATGCTTCAGCGTCACCAGATTCTTTTGCCCGAAGAGCGTCGCGCGCCGACACACTGAAAATCGGCGTGAAAGGATCGACGCCGGCATGATCTACCAGCGCATTGCGCAGGAAGGTCGCGGCTTTTTCTCGCTCGTGCGGCTCAATCATGTCGATCTTATTTAGGACGATGATAAGTCGCACCACCGTCTGCCGAATACGAGCGAGATAATCGATCTCAATTTCTGTGATCGGCGGGTCTGCGGAAACAACTAGCAGCGCCGCGTCACACTCCGGTAATATCGCATCAGCTGCCGCAGTTTGATGGCAGTGCGTCGAACCGACGCCTGGCGTATCGATGAGCACAACGCCGTATTCGAGCAACTCGGCAGGCAGAAACACGTCCACGCGCGCGACATTCAAAACATTGCGGGGATTTGCTTCCTCAGTGACGAACGTAGTGAGCGTCTCGCGCAAGGCTTCTGTGCTCTTCGGTTCAAACGCCTCCACTTTGCCCGAGGCGTAGGTGACGCGAATTCTCGAAGTCGCCGCAGGTTCCAGAAATGTCGGGATCGCAGTAACCGGCACCACGCCGATCGGCAACACAGATTGTCCAAGCAGTGCGTTAAGCACAGTGGTTTTGCCGCGCTTGAATTGACCGAGCACAGCCAACTGAAACCGCTCTGTAGTCAGCCGTTCACGCAATGAATCCAACCGCGTCAGAATTTTCGCCTGACTAGCGGACGGACTCGCGACGCAGGCGACCGCATCGGTCAAAATTCGGGGCAAATCGCAAGTGTGGTCATGCATTGTTCTCGTCGCTCACGTCCTCAACGCTCATGATTCGGAACGCGGATACCTTACGCCGGTAGAGACGGCCCCACGCATGCATCGCCTCGACGCTGGGTTGAAAAAATTTCTGTGCGAAAAGCGTCGGCACAAACGCGCTCAAAATAACGGTGCTCACTAGGATCGTGTATTGCATCTGATCGATGATGTGATTTTGCAGGCCGAACAAGGCGGAGATGGTTCCAAAGGTCAGCCCCGTCGCCATCAGAAGCGTCGTGTAACTCGCTTCACGCACTTTCATGTAGTGCATTCGTGCCAATGGAAAAACACCGACAGTCTTCGTCAGCATCTTGATAATCATAAACGCGCCAATGATTAAGAGACCGGTCCACAGCGCCGGCAGCGAGACGTACAGGCCGGCTTTGATGAAATAAAACGGCGTGAAAACGGCGAACGCGATGCTGCGCATCCGATGGACGAGCGTTTTGTCCCGCAGGAAAACTCCAGCCACGACTAGACCGATTAGATACGCTGGCAAGACCGCCTCGCTTTTGGCTGTTGTGGCGAGGCCACCGAGAAAGAAGAGGACAAAGAAGATGAACTTTACCTCGGGTTCGCTCACCTGGGTTGCACCAAGGCGCGTGATGATTGATTGCGTCCAACGGGGCATGAACCACAGAACGATCAACGTCGCGATCACGAACAACAGCAGCCAAAGATTATAGTTCGCGAACAGGGTGCCGAGCGCGAGTACGGTTCCGAAATCGGTAATAAAGCACGCAGCCAGGATCATCTTGCCCATGGCAGTATCGCTGAATCCACCCTCAATCATCACCGCGTAAACGATGGCGACCGAAGTGGTGGAGAGTGCGATGCCAGCGATTTGTGCCTGATGCAGAGACCAGCCGAAAACGAATTGCGCGAAGAGCCACACGACAGCAAATGGAATGGCAAACGAAAGAACGCCGATCAGCACGCTCGCGCGCCAATTGGCCTTCAGCGAAATCGGATCGATCTCTGCTCCGGCGAGAAACGTGAGCACGCCGCTGCCGAGGAGCGCGAGAAAGGTGGTCCACTCCGTGGATTGCAATATGTGATGCAGGTGTCCCCCGCCGACACCAGTTCCGGCAAGGCCGATGTGCAACGTGCCGCCTTCCAAGCCGACGGCAACGTTGCCAGCGATCACGCCAACCAAGATCTCAATTAAGGCCACCGAAATGCCCGTGCGGATCGAGATCAGACTGGCGACGAGGGCCAGGCCCATCCAGACCGCCGCGATAAACCAAATGTTTTCGAACATAAAAAACTCCTTCCGACTGGAAGGAGTCATTAGCTCACGCGATTCTCCGCGCTTCAGGCGGGACGGCAAACTCCATTGCCTCGCTGGACTCTACCGCATCGCTATTTCGGATCAACCAAAAGATTCGGGGTCAACATCGGTGCAGATCTGCGCGCTCCTCAAGCCACTGCTCACGCGTACTTGCAAAAACCAGCGTCGGGAATCCGCGAAAAACGGTTTGTTTCTCCAGCTTCATTCCGTTTTTCTCAGCGACACGGCGCGACGGCAGATTGTCGGGATGAATCAGCGAAATGACGCGCGGCAGTTTCAGATCGGCAAACGCGTGGTCCCGCACTGCTCGCGCCGCCTCGGTTGCGAGTCCTTTATTCCAATACTCCCGATGCACCCGATAGCCGATTTCGATTTCGCTTGTTCCATCAACCTGTTGATGAAAGAACCCGCAGTAGCCGATTAACCGGTGATCGTCGCGGTGAATCACTGCAAATTGCGATGGAAGAGAGCGACGATCCCAGTCAATGAGCTTTTCCAGAAATGAAGCGGTCTGCTCTCGGGAAAAGACGCCGAGCGAAAAGCGCATAAAATCTGGATTCGCCATCAGCTCCGCCAAAAGATCGATGTCTTCGTTGCGGAACGGTCGAAGAATGAGGCGAGATGTTTCGAGCGTCATTTTGGTAGGGGCGATTGATCTCAATCGCCCGTGGGCGGTTCGGGTGAACCGCTGCTACCTTATCGCCGTTGTGGTCAGCAGCTACCACAACATACAATTCGGCGTTGAGTTTCGATTTATAATCGGGATGCCAACGGACGACGAAGAATACGCGCGACCGGCGCGGCCTCCAGATACACCCAGTTTGAACGAGATGCGCGACGCTGCCAGCGAATGCACGGCGTGTCATCTTTACAAGCGCGCCACGCAAACGGTGTTTGGAGAGGGCCCGAAGAGCGCGCCGATCATGCTCGTCGGCGAACAACCGGGCGATTACGAAGATGTCGCTGGCAAACCGTTCGTCGGACCCGCCGGGAAAATAATGGATCAAGCGCTCGAAGAAGCGGGGATTGATCGCAAGGAAGTGTACGTCACCAACGCGGTGAAGCATTTTAAGTGGGAGCCGCGAGGAAAGCGCAGAATTCATCAAAAACCAAACTCCCGCGAGATTGCTGCTTGTCGTCCGTGGCTCGAGGCCGAACTACGTCTGGTGAAACCGAAATTGGTGGTTTGTCTCGGCGCAACCGCCGGGCAAGCAATCTTTGGCCCTTCGTTCCGAGTGACCCGTGAGCGCGGGAAAGTACTATCCTCAAAGCTTGCACCGCGCGTGCTCGCAACGGTTCACCCGTCTTCTTTGCTTCGGCAACCCGACGAGGAATCGCGCGAACGCGAATACAAACGCTTCGTTGTCGATCTTCGCGCGGCGTTAAAAGCAGCCGGCGAAGAATGATGTTCGTGCGACGATAGGGCGGTCCACGCGAACTGCCCGCAGGCGAACGCAAGCTGGTTTCCCTTGATGAAAAATTAACCACTCGTGTTACTCTTCGTTCACCGACGAACAGCGGGGGTATAGCTCAGTTGGTAGAGCGTCTCGTTCGCAATGAGAAGGTCAGGGGTTCGAATCCCCTTACCTCCAGCCTTCGCTTGTAGCGCAGCGCAAAGCGATGGCTGCCACGCCGTAGCCTCGGCGAAGGCGGGCTGTGCTGTAGCAACTTTTCTTTAACCGCTCCAAGGCTACGGGTTGGCAGGCCAGCCTTCTTCGCTAATGATTTCGCAGGGGCCGCGGTTGGTTCAATGAAAGGCTTCCATTATGTCTACATACTCGTTAGCGAGGCGAATGATGAGGTGCATTACAGCGGCGTAACGCGCAATCTCGCCGCCTGACTCGCGAGCACAACAGTGGGAAGTGCCCACATACAGCGAAACGCAGACCGTGAAAAATTGAAACGGCACTCGCGTTTCGATCGGAAGCTAAGGCGCGTCGTTTTGAACGCTATCTGAAGGCCGGATCAGGCCGCGAATTCGCTCGGCGTCACTTTTAAAGCTTTCGGGGCTGTGGCGCCATAGCCTTGACATCATGATCGCGGGGCGATTACCACTCGCAGGGTGAATCCGCTGAAGGCGAGTCGCCACGAGCTCGATTCTGTCGTTGTTAATATCGAGCTGACTCTCGTCAGCATCATCCAAGGTGTTGCACTGTTTTTCCTGACGGACAACGCCCGCACCACTCTGTCATCGCGACATTGGGATGCGTTCCTTTATGTCGTCGCAGGTTTGTGCGTGATTTTTATCTTCTGGTCACGATCCGTCATTCACACGCTCACCCTGATCAAGTGGCCACTGGAATTCGGGCACAATTTCTTTTACATCGGTTGCGCCTTGGGCGAAGCGATCTTGTTCAGTCAGCTCGATCGCCCTTTGGCGTGGTTCAAGGTCAGCGCTACGTATGCGGGCGTTGTTTGGCTGCTTTTCATTTACGATATGCGATTGATTCGTGCACGCGTCAGTGAATCAACCAACGATGCCGAGCGAAATCTGTACGCGCGCGCCTGGGGCGATCAATTGCTCAATATCTGGTTACTTGTTCCCTTGCTTTTCCTTTTCAACCTCGGTTGCGCCGTCGCCATCTGGACCCGACCGGATTTGTTCCTTGCTCGCCGCGGCCATGTTTGGTTAATCAGCGCCCAGTTAATCTCGTTCATTGTCTATCTCGCCTACATCGCTCGTTACTTCAAAACAATCGCGCCCCTGGTCTTGCGGAGTCGCCAGGGAGACTAACCAGCATCCTTTGCGCTCCGAGTGATAGTGAACTTCCCGTTGTAGTTGTCCACGACGACAAGACTGCCAACATTTATTCGGAGTTTTTCTGCAAGCCAAGGCTGTATCACCACGTTGAGATTCTCGCCGTCAATCTCGCCAATACCGCGAGCAAGCGGCCCAAGTTTGTCACCGCCTGCTGCCAGCGAAATCTGGAGAGTCAACCGGCCGTCAATTAGTTCGACTGGACCTTCAAGTGAGATTTTTTCGGACATGGAAGTGTTCTGAAGCCTAACTACGATTCGACAAAGTCTATTTCGCCTATTTCGGCCTTTCTATGGGAAAGGCTCTGCCAAAACCATGGCTTCTCCTTTACGAGGACTTTCGACCAGCACAAGCTCGATGCTATCTCTAGTACTCAACTTCGAAAGGTGAACGGCATTCGCATCCGAACTACGACCGGCTGGCCATTTTTGCGCGCCGGGGTGAACTGCCAGTCTTGCACGGCAGACATTGCTTTCTCTGCAAATGAATAAGCTGTGGCTGTTATCGGACGGATATCGCTGGTCGTGCCATCAGCTGCGACGCTGAACTCAACCAGGGCATAACCCCAATGCCGCCTTTTGGCTTCTGTCGCCGGAAAAAAAGGGGCATAGCCTTTCAAGAACTTCGGCGGTGTGTCATACGCACTGGGAGGCGTAACGGGTGTGATGTAAGTCGCGACTTGTTTTTCGGGCATCGGGTTGCCTTCGATCGCCAGATTTGGCGAGGAACAATCGCAAAGCAGCAGCGTTGTTACTAGACTGAGCGCGGCAAAACTGCGATCAACGAGATATTGGCTCATCATGAGAAGTCTTCGAGAGAACGGGCTTCAGCTTTGATCATCGCGGGTTTTGCTGTCGAGGTAAAGCAGGACGAAGGCGATTCCGAGCAACGGTTGGAGAATCCTTTGCACAAGATTCAGAGAGAAGCTGAAAATATCGAAGCTGTGAGCTTGCTGGGTTGCGCTAAGCTGTTGTAGGAACGCCTGCGGATCCTGCGTCGTGGTCAGCTCATTGAAATAATGCCGCAACGTTGACCACTCGGGCCCAAGCGTGATCGCCAGCACAAACGCCGACCAGATTGAAAAAAGCAAAACGCCCCGCCAAAGCGGACGTCGATACCAGGGAAGGTCGCGCTCACTGCGCGCGAGTTGTTTGCTTTGGCGCAGAGCGCCAGCGGCCTCCGAGTCGGCGAGAACAGCGAATTGCTGCCAGAACAAAAAATTGACGAACAACCGTCCGATCATCCAGACCTGAAAAGCAAGCAGCGCGAGCACCAGTAAGACCGACAGCAACGAAAGAGGGCCGGTCATGATCATCCAAATGATCAGCAGCGGAAGTGCCGTCCAAAAAATGTAGGCGCCATAGACAAAGATGCACAGCGTTGCGACACGCGGCCAGAATCTGACGGCTTCGTTCAGGGCAGCGACAAAGCCGATGCGCCGTCCCGCAGCAAATTCAGCACTGAGAATTTGAATACCGGCGATGTAAATCGGCCAGAGCAACATTGTGACCAGCATCATACAAAAGCCAAAAGCGCCTGCGGCAACGCTGCGAAGATCGAAATTCATATTCGGCGCAGTCTGTAGCCATACGCTTGCTAGCTGACCCGACACCGACGGCAGAACCACGAGGAGCGTGAGCGAAAGGAATTGAACGAAGCCTTTTCGGTAAACCCGGAAGGTCTCGACCAAAATCTGCGCAAAACTGCGGCGTTGTAGTTGTGCTGGCGGTTCGGCCAAACGCTCGGCGGCTGACACAGTTGCCTCTACGCCGAACAACCCTGGAATTTCCGCCGCGGTAGTCCAGGGAGTCTCCTCCCCCTTGCCTCCGAAAGGTTTCGGGGCCGGATCGACATCTACGCGGCGGGCTTCGTTTTCAGGAAGCAGACGCCCTTCCGTTTTCCATTCCCGGAGCGTTTCAATATCCGCAGGACCGTATTCTTTGCCCAGCACACGAATGATCCATTGATCGGCCATTTCACTCATCTGAGCCGAGTCATGTTGACTTTTGGCTGCAACGAGCGTTAGAGCGGCGCTGCGCTCTTGACCACGACGCGCATTCCGTCGGTTTGGATAACCTTGACCGGCGTTTGCGGAGCGATGAATTCGCCCTCGGTGACAACATCGACAACGTGATCGGCAAAACGCGCTTTGCCGCTCGGTCGCAAAACCGTGACCGCCGTGCCGTGCGTTCCGGGTGTGAGCGCCAGTGCAGTCGCGAATTGTCGCGGCGTGCCAGCAAGCGATGGACCCGGCGGATTTGAATCGATCAAGGCGAACCGCCGGTAAATGCTCGTACGCGGCAGATAACGCGCAAGCAGGGCGATCACGATGAACGAGCCCACAATGGCGATGAACATGTTGAGCAGCGGCACGGCGAGCATTTTGCCGGTCGGGAAAAAGTTCTGGCCCGGATAATGATCGACCATCGTCCAGAGCAGCGAGGCTAGCATGAGAAAAACGCCGACGACGCCGAAAACGATCGTTGTATGTGCGAAGAAAAGAATCTCGATCAAGACGAGAACCATTCCGAGAACAAAGAGCGCGACGACTTCCCAGCCGGCGAGCCCAGCCAGATAATGCCCGAGGAAAAAGAGCGCGAAACAAATCGCAGAGATAACTCCGGGCCAGGTCGCACCCGGGATTTTAAACTCGAGATATGCGCCGAGGATTCCGCCCAGCAGAAGCAAAGGCGCAAGCGCGGTGATCCAAAAAGCGATCTGCTCGAAGCCCGTTGGTTCGATTGCTGCCACGTTGCCTGTGAGGCCGGCTTTCTTGGTTAGATCGGCAATCGAATCGACGACGCCTTCCGCGAGCAACGGTTTGCCGTTGATCCGTTCGGTTGCTTCCTGGGAATTGAGAGTGAGGACTGCTCCCTTGGGATGAACGACGCGGTCGCCGATTTTTACTTCCTTGTCCTTGTTCATGAATGCCTCGGCTACGTCGGGATTATGCGCGTTCTTACTCGCGGAACCCCGAATGAGTGCAGACCAATATGAAATTGTCTTCTCCTTCGCGGTAGCCGGAAGGTCTTCTCCGGTCGGAAGGATCGGCGCTGCGGCGCCAATCGCGCTTACCGGCGCCATAAAAATATGCTCGGTGGCGATAGCGATAATCGCGCCCGCTGAGCCAGCGTTTGTGTTGATGAACGTATAAGTGGGAATTTTCGTTTGATTGAGCGCGTTCACGATATCGGCCGCTATATCGAGCCGGCCGCCATATGTGTTCATCTCGAAAATGATCGCGGAGGCTTCGTTGCTTTCGGCCATTTTCACCGCGCGCCGCAAAAACGCCAAGAGGGAAGGCGCGACTTCTCCGCGTAGTGGCACCACTGCCACATCCCCCTTGTGGATGGCATCGCGAGCTTCACCGGTCGCTATTCCCATCAGGCAGCAAACCAAGGCGAAGATCGATGATTTCTTTCTCATCGCTTGGACATAGACCGCCACTGCGTAAGTTTGCCATCTGCCTGTGGCAATTCCATCAGAAACAATCGAGCAGATCGCGGCTGCGAACGACATCGTCGAAGTGATCGGTTCGTATTTTCCGCTCAGACGCGCGGGAGCGAATTTCAAAGCGCTCTGCCCGTTTCACCAGGAGAAGACCCCTTCGTTCTTGGTTAGCCCCAGCCGGCAGACGTTCCATTGCTTCGGCTGCGGCGCGGGCGGGAGCGTCTTCCGGTTTGTGATGGACTACGAGCACGTCGATTTTCCATCGGCAGTGCGCAAACTCGCGGCGCGAGTCAGGATCACGGTAGTCGAAAAGCGTGGCGCTGTGGACGAAGATCGACAACATGAGGCGCGGCGGACACTGCTAAAATTGCATGCGGAAGCCGCGGAATGGTTTCATGAAAATCTGATCAAGAGGGAAGTCGGCGAGCCGGCGCGGAAATATTTGAAGCAGCGGGGGATCACGGCGGAGATCGCGAAACGATGGCAGCTGGGCTACGCGCCGGATGAATGGGAGGCGTTTGGCAGTTGGGCGCGCGAGCGAGGCTACGATGTGCGCGGCCTCATTGCGAGTGGGCTGGTGAAAACGAAGGACGAAAACGACTCGCCCCACCCTCAAACCTTAAACCTCAAATCTCAAAAGTCCTACGATCGCTTTCGCGGACGGATCATATTTCCGATTTGCAACGATGTCGGCGAAGTGATCGCGTTCAGCGGACGGCTTCTGAAGGACGAAGAGGGCGCGGCGAAGTATTTGAACTCGCCAGAGACGCCACTATTTAGGAAGGCGAGCGTCCTGTTTGGTCTGGATAAATCCAAGCGCGCATTGATTGAAACGAACTGCGCGATTGTCTGCGAAGGCCAGCTCGATTTGATCAGTTTGTTCGAAGCGGGAATTACGAACGTGGTCGCGCCGCAGGGAACCGCTTTTACGGAAAACCAGGCACGAATCCTGAAACGCTACGTGGACGAAGTGGTTCTGTGCTTCGATTCGGACGCCGCCGGAACGAAAGCAGCTGAGCGTTCGCTCGAAGCGCTGTTGCAAAACGATTTGATCGTCCGGGTGGCGGAGATGCCAGCGGGCGAGGACCCCGATTCACTGGTTCGCCGGGAAGGAAAAGAGGAATTCGAAAAACGAATCGGGGCGGCACGCGATTTTTTTGATTATTGGATCGACCACGAGATCGCGGCTGTTGATTTGCATTCGCTGGGCGCAAAGGTGCAGGTCGCGCGCCGGTTGGCGGAAATTATCTCGCGAGTGCACGATCCGCTGTTGCGTGGGGAAGCGATCAATAAAGCATCCGCGCGACTCGCTGTTCCGGCTGTAGATTTCGAAACGCTCCTACCAAAGCAATCCCGCTGGGCCGAGACTCCGCGAGAATCTCCGCCCGCCGAAGCTTCATCGCCGGGCCCACGACACGAGATCGCGATGCTGTGTCTCCTAGCGTTGCGAGATGAAGCAGCGCGAAATTTTCTTCAGGTGCAAAATTGGCGCGAGGTTCTCGAGCAAGTGCCGGACGCAGAAATTCTCATCCGCATTCTTGAGAGCGACCTGCATCCCGACGACGCAGCTTCGCTCAACGCTTTTATGGCGACGCTCGCCGCAGCGGAGGAAAGGCTGGTTTCATCGTGGCTATTGCAGCGAGTACCCGCCGCAGCCGGAGCAATGGTTGAGGAATGGTGGCTCGGTATTCGTCACCGCGTCCTGCGGCGTCAGCTCGATGTGGCCAAGGAGCGAATCAAGGTGGCCAAGCTCAGCACTGGTGATATCGTAAATTTGCAGAAACAAATTCTTGACCTGCAAGACCAACTCCACGAACTTTGCCGGCCCGCCAGCATGGACGGCAGTTAAATTGCCGATCCACCAAGGCAGCAGATCGAAGGTCTCAGTCAAATCCTTAACCCCACAAACTTGGCCAGGCATTCGAAAGCAAAGGGACGGAGACGACAGTCGTCGGCGCGGCGGCTCAAAGGCGACCGATTTCGCCGTGGCTCATTACGAAAGTATTCCGCTGTTCGGCGAAATCTCAAGAGACTACCAAAAATCGAGGGTCTCAAAGCGCACAACGTTGCGCGGATAAAGCCGCGGCAGCGCAATGGCGCGCTACTGGCAGGGCTGCAGAACGAACCGGAAATAGCCGCTCTGCATTCAGCAATCGAAATTCAGGCTCGCATTCGTGAACTGATCAAGCTGGCGAAGGAGCAAGGTTATCTCACCTTTGATGATTTAAACGAAGCATTGCCGGAAGGAATCACCGACGCTGACGATCTCGATCTCATTCTGACGCAGCTTCGTCGCATGGAGGTCGACATTATCGAGGCGTCGGAAGTCGATCGCTACAAGGACGGTAAAAAAGACGAGGAAGAAGAGGAAGAAGAGGAAGAGAAGACAGAGGTCAGGTTCGAAACCCTCGATGATCCGGTACGGATGTATCTCAAGCAAATGGGCCAGGTGCCATTGCTGACCCGGGAACAGGAAGTCCAGATTTCTAAACGAATCGAGGAAGCTGAGGACATGGTGCAGAAGCACATAAATCGGTTTGGCTTCACTGCGCGTGCTCACCTCGATTTGGCCGGAAAACTGCTCGAGGGGAAAGAACGATTCGATCGCGTTATTCTCGACAAAAAAATCGAGAGCCGTGAACGCTACATGAAAAAGCTACCGCGCCTGTGCAAACAAGTGGAACGATTGAGCGCCTTGATCAGCCAGCAATACTGCCGTCTTACGCGCAACTCTAATTCCCCAAAGGAACGATGCAACAGACTCAAGTCGCTGCAAAGAGGGATCGCTTCGCTTCAACGGATCTATCCCAATTTTTATTTCAAGCAAAAGGTCACCGAGGAATTCGTTCACTTGGCCGACGATGCCTATGACACGTTGCGTTATCTTCAAGGCGAGATCGCCAAACATCTGCGCGATCGAAAAAAAAGGCTGCACCTCGAAAACAAGGTCCGTGAAATGGAAAAAGATCTCTGGCTTCCCGTTTCCGAATATGCCGACGAGTATCAGGCGTTGAAAGGCTGGGCGCGGCAGGCCTTGCGAGCTAAGACAGAAATGGTGGAGGCGAACTTGCGCTTGGTGATCTCCATCGCAAAAAAATACACTAATCGCGGCCTATCATTTTTGGATTTGATCCAAGAAGGGAACATGGGGCTAATGAAAGCGGTCGAAAAGTTCGAGTACCGCAGGGGATACAAGTTTTCCACTTACGCCACGTGGTGGATTCGCCAGGCCATCACCCGTTCCATCGCCGATCAGGCGCGAACCATTCGGATTCCCGTCCACATGATCGAGACGATCAACAAACTCATGCGCGTGCAAAAACAGCTCGTCCAAGAATACGGCCGTGAGCCAACACCAGAGGAAGTAGCTGAAGAAGTCCTCTTGCCGGTCGATCGGGTGCGCGCAGTCTTGAAAATGGCGCAGCAGCCGATCTCACTTCAATCGCCAGTAGGCGAGAGCGAGGAGACAAATTTTGGCGATTTTATTGAAGATAGGGGCGCGGAAAACCCGAGCGATATGACAGCGATTGTTTTGTTGAAGGAGAAGATCAAGGATGTACTGGAAACCCTGACCGATCGTGAGCGGCAGGTGCTGGAGCAACGGTTTGGGCTGGTGGATGGCTACAGCCGAACGCTCGAAGAAGTAGGTCGCCAGTTCCAAGTCACCCGAGAGCGTATTCGCCAGATCGAAGCCAAAGCACTGCGCAAAATGCGACATCCTACCCGGATTCGGCAGCTCGAAGGTTTCTTGGAAGCGCCGGGAACGTAAATATTGATTTTGGCGCCCGTTCCCAGCGCAACTTTCAGCTGTATGGGTAGTTCAATTTTCGGAAAGAATATGAAACCCGAAGATGACCAGGAGTTGTGGGATCTCCTCGGCCGCGTAGCCGGACCAGAGGTTTCGCCCTTCTTCGCTCGTAACGTTCTGAGGCAAATCCGTGAGGCACCGGAAGCGAGCCGTTTCGAGCAAGTGCGAAGGTGGATCAGCTTGCGCAGGCTCATACCGGCAACGGCCTTGGCCGCTGCGGTGATTGTTTCGATCATTGCCGTTCATCATCCTGTGGTGCAAAGGCCTTCCGAAAAAGAGCCGGATGTGGTTGCAAAGATCGATCCGCAAGACTTTGAAGTGGTCGCCGACCTGGATGACTTGCTCGCTTCCGATGAAGTCAGCTTGTGGGACGAAAAGCCAACCTTGTAAAAGTAATCGTCGGTTTGTGTATCTACGCTTCGTTGTCGGCTCCGGTGAAGGCGCAACCGCAGCGAGCCGGGCCTCGGCAAATGGGGCCTTCTTCACACCGGCCGCCACCAGCGCAGAGTGTACGTGAACGCTGGTCTGCGCTACCTCCTGCGGAGCGCCAGGCTTTTCAGCGAAATGCGGAGCGTTGGATGCGGATGAGTCCTGCGGAGCGCGACCTTCTACGGGCACGAGAAAATTGGCGACGCGAGCAAATCAGGCGGGAAACGGAAGCGGCCTTGCGCCAGTCCGGCCTATCGCTGGATCCCCGGAGGCGTGATTTGTTTGAATCACGCTACATGCAGGAGCGGCGCAGAATGGAGCAGACGCTTCGGCGCCACATCGAAATTGAGCGACAGCAACAACTCCCAGCTTTGATTCAGCAGTTAAAAAGGGAGTTGCAACTTGAGGAGCCATTGAGCGCGAGTCCTCTGCCCAAGGCAACAGAGTCGCCTAAAGGCAAGTAAACTGCTCCGGTGTGATCACGAAGGCGTTCGGCGTCCCGTCTCATTAATTGGTATTGCAAAAAGCTGGCTCGAATTGCTCTCGAGCCAGCTCGATTGATTTTTTCGATCCTACGTCAGCTTAGTACCTGTGATAGTACCGATGATGACGGTGGTGGCGGTAGTAATATCGATGTCCGCCGTACCAATAGAACGAAGGCCCATAATAGTAGCCATAGTACGGATAGCCATAGTACGGATAAGGCCGATAATAGGAATACGGATAATATCCATAATAACCCGGGAACCCGACTCCTATACTAAACCCTACGCCAGCGTCAGTGCGCTGGGCCGGAATAAAAGCGATTCCCCCTGCCACCAATGCGATCAAGAGAACTTTTTTCCAGTTCATTATTCTACCTCCCTGTTGTTTTCTATCCTACAAATTAAACAATTAGTACGACGAAAGGTTTCCGGGTTTATTCGGCCCTGTTCAGCTTGGGCCAGGCGGTCACGCAGACATTTTGACCGATGCGTCTGTAAGAGATGCGATCAAGCTTCATCGCTTTGATAGTGTCGCCTGCTCCGACGCCCGCAAAAGCGATCACTGGTCCGCCAGTTAAAATCGGGCCGAGATAAAGTTGGATCTTATCAATGAGACGTGCGTCCAGCGCCTGGCCGAGAACGTCGCCACCGCCCTCGATCAGCACGCTCGTCACGTTCTTTTTCCCGAGATCTTTCAACACTACCGCCAAAGATTTTCTATTGTAAACCAGCGTGCGCCTGGCGAACCGATCGGAAAACAAATGAGCTCGCAATGGCAGGCGACCCGAACGGGTCAGGATCACCCGCCAGGGTTGTCGCCGCGCGCGCACACCGCGCACAGTCAATCGCGGATTATCTGCTCGGACTGTTTCTGCTCCTACGATAATTGCGTCCACGCACGCGCGAAGTCGATGCGCGTCTCCGCGAGCGGCAGTGTCAGTGATCCAGCGCCGCTCCCCGGGTCGCCGCGTCAAGCGGCCATCGAGGGACATCCCGCATTTTGCGATAACGAAGGGTCGCCGACTCACAACCCATTTGTTGAAAGCCTCGTTAAGTCGCGCGCACTCCTCAGCCAAAATGCCCTCGCGGACTTTAATTCCCGCAGCTCGCAATTGTGCAATGCCTCTTCCCTGGTGGCGAGGATTTACGTCCAACGCGCCGACCACTACTTCCTTTACGCCGGCTTTAATGAGTGCATTCGTACACGGACCAGTCCGGCCAATCGTAGAACAGGGTTCTAAGGTAACATAAAGGGCCGCGTCCGCAGGCACGGTGCCGGTGAAATTGCGCAGGCATTCAATCTCGGCGTGTTCATGGCCTGCTTCACGGTGGTGTCCCTTTCCGACAATCCGATTGCCCAAGACCAAGACCGCTCCAACGGCAGGATTGGGACTTGTTCGGCCGAACGCCTTTTGCGCTTCCTTCAGCGCGACACGCATGAATTGCTCGTCCCGTTGCGCCGAGGTCGTCATCGTAGAAGGACTAGTCGCCTTCGTTTCTGCGGGCAACGTTTTTTTACGTGGAGCGGAATTGTGCAACCATCTCGCATCCTCCCGGAAATGACCGAGCTGGCTAATCAGCGCGAAGATCGAGCAGGGCCTTGTGACGTTGACTCTGCCCAAAGCCGAGCACGTCAAGCCGTGTAAGATCGCCGTTTCATAATCTCTAGTTTGCTTCTGCCGCAAAGGCCGGGACTACGTGTTCCCGGCCTTTTTATTTGTTGTGAGTCTTTTCCGCTTGGCGAATTGCCGGCGTGGAAGTAATTACAGTCATCTGAATATGGCGACGAAAACCGAGCAGAAACCCGGCGAAGGTAAGTTGACCGCCGCACGAAATAAGAATCTCGATCTGGCAATTCAACAGATCGCGAAAGATTACGGCGAAGGCGCCATCATGCGTTTGGGCGGGGAGAAGATTGTTGATATCGATGTTATTCCGACTGGAAATATTTTGATTGATCGCGCGCTCGGAGTCGGCGGATTTCCGCGCGGCAGGGTTGTCGAAGTTTTCGGCCCGGAATCATCTGGTAAAACAACGCTTGCACTTACTGTCGTTGCCCAGGCGCAAAAGCGCGGCGGTCTCGCGGCGTTCATCGACGTGGAGCATGCGCTCGATCCGCAATACGCAAAAAGACTCGGTGTCGATCTTGATGATTTGCTGGTTTCGCAGCCGAGCTCAGGCGAAGAAGCGCTGCGCATTTGCGAAACCCTGGTTCGCTCCAACGCTCTCGATGTGATCGTGGTCGATTCGGTGGCGGCCCTCGTCACCAGAGCCGAGTTAGAAGGCGAGATCGGCGATGCGACTGTTGGCGCGCAGGCGCGATTGATGAGCGCTGCTTTGCGCAAACTCACGTCACTGATTTCAAAAGCGCGGACCTGCTGCATTTTCACAAACCAGATTCGCGAAAAGATCGGCGTGATGTTTGGTAATCCGGAAACAACGCCGGGCGGCAAAGCGCTGAAATTCTACGCAAGCATGCGTGTCGATATTCGAAGGATCGGCGCGATCAAGCAGACCGACGGCGTCGTCATCGGCAATCGCACCCGCGTCAAGATCGTGAAAAACAAAGTCGCGCCGCCGTTCACGGAGGCCGAATTCGACATCATGTACAACGAGGGAATTTCCTCGACCGGCGCCCTTCTCGATCTTGCATTGGAGAAGCAAGTTATCGAAAAACGCGGTTCTTGGCTGAATTACAAAGGCACGCAACTCGCCCAGGGTCGCGACGCCGCGAAAGAAGTGCTCAAGAACGACCGCGCGTTGTACGAGGAGATCGAATCCGTAGTCAAAGCAAAGCTCAACGAAGATCGCAAATAGTTCGCAACAGTAAAATCGACATACAATGCGCAGGAGAGAAACGCTGGCGCTTCATTTCGCGCGCTCATGGCAGAAGCGAATTCTTTCTGAATGACGAATTTGTCTTCGACAGCAAACGCTCCTGTCACAGATGGCGATGGAAAAACTTCGGGTGGCATCTATTTTTGCGAGACTTCAACGCCTGCCTCGCGCGATACGCTGGTGCTGGTGATGGGTTATGGAGGAAGCGGTCGTATCTGGCCGCGCCGCTTCGTTGAAAAACTCGCGCAAAAGTACGCGGTGATCGCCTACGATAACCGCGGCACGGGATACAGTATTGTGCCGCAGGATCCCCGGCAATACACGATCAAGAAGATGTCCCGCGATCTGGACGAAGTCGTTACCCAGCTCGGCGTTCCGCAATTTCACCTGCTCGGCTATAGCATGGGCAGTTGCATAGCGTTGCAATATGCGCACGATCATCCTGCGAAGGTGAAGGCCTTGTTTTTGCTTTCCGGCACGGCGGGCGGTGCTCTCTACGTCAAACCCGACCCTGCGATGTCAGCAGCGCTCGCCAATCCGCAAGGGGACACACTATGGGAGCTTTACATGTCGTCCTTCCAGTTGATGTACTCGCCGGAGACGCTAAACGAGGTTGAACCTCAGTTGCGCGACATCTTCGAGGCTTCCAAAGACACGCCTACCACCGTTGCAGGCCTGGCAGGGCACTCGCATGCGTTTAAACAATTCGATGGAACCGCGTTTTTGAGCGGGTTGCAGATGCCGACCACCATAATGGCGGGCGAGGACGATCGGTTAATGCCAGTGCAGAACTCGAAAAATCTGGCCAATGCGATTCCCGATGCGCGGCTCGTGCTCGTGGCGGGATGCCAGCATGGTGCCCAGGTTCAATGTCAGGATCTGGTTATCCAGGAGATCGAGAATAGCTGCCGGTAAGGAGGCAGCAGGAAGCTGCCTACTGACAACACAAGAGTTGGATGCGTTTAACGCGGCGCTTGCAAATCCGGGCGCGATCCGCTTCGGTGAAGTCATGTTTCCCTACATTGCGTTGAGCAAGGAGAAGGCGTGGCAGCCGGGCCCTTATGAAGGGGTTGAGCTGATGATTTTGCACCAGCAGAAGAGCACAGGCGGACTCGTAGTGCTGCGCAAGTTCAAAGCCGGATTTACCATTCCGGCACACACGCATTATGATGCGAATGAATGGGCTTACATTCTGTCCGGCGAATGGGAAGAATCCGGCGTCGCGTACGGTACAGGCACACTGTTTTTTGCGCCCAAAGGAGTTCGTCACGGGCCGCACATCGCGCGCACCGAAGTAATCAGCCTGACAGTATTTGACGGACCGCTGACCGTTGGATGAACTGTGAACGTTATGATGCCGATTGAGCATGACGATCCCATCAACGCAAGGATCCTTGCGATTTCCGAGGATAAAATCGAAGGCTTCGTGCGCGAGCCGTTCCAGGAAATTGCGCGCCGCTCAGGCGTAGATGTCGATATGGTGATGGCTCGCATCGCGGCAATGTTGCGCGCGAGGACGATCCGCCGTGTTCGTCAGACATTGCTCGCCACGAATCTGGCCGACGGCGCGCTCGTGGCTTGGAAAGTCCCGGAGGACAAGATCGACAATGCCTTTGACTGGATGTTCCAACGCGACCCATTTTCGGGTCATGTGGTCCTACGCTCTACCGACACTGTCACGGCCGGATCGGACTACAAATTATGGACAACGGTGAAAGTACCGCATGGATTTTCGTTGGAGCAGCATTGCGGACTGCTCGCCAAAAAAGTCGGTGCTAAGCGTTTCCGGGTTATGCGGGCAAAAGGAATCTTTGCGCTCGGCGTTGGCCATGTCCGCCGAAAAACAATTGAGCCCGGGAGCAAAGCGGATCAGGCGGCCAAAATGATTCCGGTGCAAACGGTCGCGCTGAACGAGCGCGAGTGGGGCGTTCTGCTCGCGCTGAAGCGCGAATTTACGCCGGAAGAGATCAGACCGACGCCTTGGCTTGCACGCGCGAAGGAAGCCGGGATCTCGCTCGATGAATTTTATCGGATCGCCGAAGAACTAAATGCCCGCAAGGTCATCGGCCGCTTCTCGACCTTCCTGGAACACGTCAAACCATCTGCCGGTGGTGTGCGCGTCACGCGATTCAATGGGCTTTTTCATTGGGCGGTACCGGCGGGGCGTGAAGTCGAAGCAGGTGGCGAAGTCGGCCGGCATCACATTCTAACTCATTGTTACTGGCGCGAAGCCGGACCCGAATTCAAAAATGTCAATATCATGGCAGTTGCTCACGGAACCGATAAAAAACGGCTTCTCGATCATAAAGCCGCAATAGATCGACATCTTCATTCGGGCGGTATCCCGGTTTCTTACACGAACGTGTTCTGGGGAGGGCGCAGCGAGATCAAGCCGTCGGAAATTTCGCCGAAAGCGTATCGCGATTGGCTCGCTTCGTACACGAAAGGAACCGCCGCCCGTTCATAACTGATTGCTCAGCACGACGTAAGTGCCCGATGCGGTGACCTGATGATAAATGTGAAAGCGTTCGGTCAGTAACTTTTTCCAGTGATCGACACGTTGTTGCTCCGCAATTAGATAAACGGCGTTGCTCCCGTCCCACCTTTTCAATACCTCATCTTCGTTCAGGAAAATGTCGAGCGACGGTTCGCCGATCGGGGCTTCTTTCTCGCGGTTCTGATTCACGATGAAAAATTTCCGGTTCAGATAAAAGATCAGGCTGCTACTATCTTCGAGCGGGCCTTCGAAGAGCGTCTCGTCATTTTCATCAAGCCGCGTGTTCAGAAAACGACCCAGCTCGGCGAGTGAAAAGTAAGGCGCCATTTTGGCGACGCCTTCCATCATGCCGAGCCCGGCGGGAATCATCGCGATCGCCAGCACCACGGCGGCAAGTTTCTCCCGTTGCCTGAGAATAAAATAAAACGTGATGAATGAGAGAGAAACTAAAGAGCAAGCGGTGATCGTGAGCATGGGGCGAAGAGCCAACCAGGTCGAGACCGGCATGTCGTGCAAGGCTTTCCAAGCTGTCCAGCGTTCGTCCATGGCACCCCAATGGCCGTTGAGTGTGTGCGCGGCGTTGAAAGCTAAAAAAGCAAGCGCCAAGCTTATGATCCCCACCAGACTAACCGCCACCGTGCCCACAGCGCGCCATCCTCTGGGCATTCTGTCCCATGCCACCGCTGCCCAGAGGGCCAGCGCACTCCACATGCTCATCGAATAGTAATCCTGGCGTTGACCGAGAAAAAGCAGCGGCACAAAGACAATCCCCATCCAGCAAAGCGAAAGCGTATCGGAAAATTCGATTTCACGCGGCCGGATCACGCGTCGCCAGGCAAAAATGAGACCCGGCAAAAGCGCGATCGACCACGGGAACCACCACGCTAAATGCATCAGCAGAAATTCGGAGGCCGGCACCCCTTTGAAATCGTGCGTTGCGTCGTCAAGCCCCCGCAGATGGCCCAGCCATTCCGAACCGACCAGATAATGAAAATATCTGGGAAAATGCCACTGCACCCAGATGTGCCAGGGTGCAACGATCAACAAGAAAATCGACAAATATTCCCAACGCAGGAGCGCCCGAAAACGCACCCGGGCTTCATGGTGAAAAATTGAAAGCAGAAGGAAAATCGCTGCCGGATAAACGATGCCGAGCAAACCTTTGGTAAGGCAGGCGAAAGCGCTACAGATCCAAAAGCCTGCGAACCAGACCCGTCGATGCTTCCGGCGCTGGTAACCGCAAAGCGCACAGAAGATCGCCCCTGCCAGAAATGCGGTGAAGAGCGGTTCGGGCATAACGATCCGCCCGAACAAAAACGTACCGCAAAAGCTGAGATAGATCATGCCTGCGATAAAGGCGCGCCAGTAATCAGTGAGCCGCTCGCCGATCAAGAAGACCAACGCAACCGAGGCGACAACTGCGAGTGCCACTGGCAAGCGCGCCGCGGCAGCACTTACGCCGAAAAGTTTAAACGAAAGAATAATGAGCCAGTAGAGTAGGGGAGGTTTTTGCAAGCGCGGGACCCCATCATTAGTAGGCAGAAGCCATTGATGCGTTTCCACCATTTCTTTGGCCGCGCCGGCATACTGTCCTTCGGTCTCGCTGTAGAGATCGCCCGAGCCTATCGTGGCGACGTGCAAAAGAGCTGCTAGGGCAATCAGAAGCACAAAGAGCGCGTGCCGCGTTGGCGGGGGAGGGAGCGCCGGCGGCTCGAGAAGAGTTTCTTCAATTGTGAAAGTTCGCGTGCCAGCGGTCATCGGTTTCTCAGCCTGTTGGCCGCTTGTTTGTTTTCAGGCCGCGATACTTCTTCCAGCTCTCGGGTAAAGGGAGCAACTTTCCCGCTGGCATCGCGATTAGGGCCAGCGATTGTCGGCACTCGACAATCAGCGCGTTGTCCTTCAGTCGAGTGATGCGAAATGCGCACCAACGCACACGTTCCACTCGATCCAGCCAGCCCTCGATGGCGAGTCCATCGCCAAGCTTGGCACCACGACGATAGGCGATCTCCGTGTGGATAACCACCGGGTAGCGTTGCGTCTCGGCCATTTCTACAAGAGCGAGCCCGAGCTTTTCGGCAAGGAGTGTGCGCGCGATCTCAATGAACCGCAGGTAGGCAATATTCGAAACGACACCACCGCAATCGGTATCGAAAAACATCACCTGCACTTCGGTGCAAATATGCGGGGCTTTTGAATTCACGGACTAGAGATTATCCACGAAAAAAGAGCATTGAAACTGAATATGGCAGGACGGGGTAGTGTTACGTGCGCTTCGCGGAAAACCGCGACGCCCAGCGCAAGATCGGCATTGGCGTCATGCGAACCAGAAGCATGCTGAGCTTCATCTTCAAACCTGGAATGATGAGTGGCCGATTGGACTCCAGCGCTCGAAGCGCATCCCGCACGACCTGTTCGACCGTGACAACAGCAAATTCCGGGGCGTTTTCCACTGGTCCCTCCGGGCGCTTTGCGACCTCCTGAAATTCGGTGCGTACCGGACCAGGGCAAAGGGCGCAGACGGTCACACCGGTTCCACGGACTTCGGCATGCAGCGCTTCGGAGAAGCTTGTGACGTACGCTTTGCTTGCGGCGTAAACTGCAAAGCCGGGTATGGGAAGAAAGCCCGCCGACGAGCTGACGTTTAAAATGCCTCCACGCTTTCTGGCGATCATTTGCGGAAGCAGATGGCGGGTTAGAGAAGTGAGCGCGACCATGTTTACTAGCATGATTTGCTCGTTGCGCCTTGAATCCGAAGTCGCAAACGAACCAATATCGCCCAGACCCGCGTTGTTGATCAAAAGATGGACATCGATTTTTTCGTGATCGAGCCAAGCCATTAAGTCCTTCAATTGCCTCGGTTCGGCCAGATCGGTTCTCCGAACGTGAACAACGAGATTTGGGTGCTGCTGCGTCAATTCGTCGCGCAGCTCATTCAATTGTTGTTCGCGCCGTGCCAGCAAGATGAGCGATCGCATCCGGCCAGCGAGTTGCCGCGCAAATTCGCAGCCAAGTCCGGCAGAAGCTCCGGTGATGAGCGCGCTGTCTCCGTCGAGTTTCATTTCGTAATTTTAATGGAGCGGGGAACTCGTGCGAGTTTGGAGCGTTCAGTGGGCCTCGCAGAACTCTACCTTTCGTCTCATTCGCGTAGCGATTCGATCTCGCGCTTGCTCAGCGAGCGCCAGTGGCCACGCGGCAGATCCCCGAGACGCAGGTTCGCGATCCGGATGCGCGCGAGGTGTCTCACTTGATAACCGACTGCATCGAACATGCGACGAATTTGCCGGTTGATTCCTTGTCTTAAAACAACGCGCAGGCGGGTCGGCGTTAACGAACGAAGACGCTCGATGCGCGCGCGTTCTCCATCGAGAAAAATTCCTTTTAGCAACTTCGGCGCTAGCGCGCGGTCCCACGCTCGATCCAGCTTCACCTCGTATTCCTTGTCAATCTTGTAGCGCGGATGAACGAGTCGCTGAGCGAGATCGCCGTCGCTGGTAAGAAGAAGTAGGCCTTCGGTCTGCGCATCGAGGCGCCCAACGTTGAAGAGGCCTGAAAACCTTTGCGGCAGAAGGTCGAAAATGGTGTCGAGGGCGTGCACATCTTTTCGGGTCGAAACGAAGCCCGCCGGCTTATGCAGCATAATCGTGAGCGGCGGTTGTGCATGCAGAAGTTTGCCGTCCACTTTTACGCTGTCTCCTGCGGTCGGTTGCGCGCTGAAGTTCGTGCAAATTTTGCCGTTAATGATGATGCGGCCCGCAGCAATGAGTTCGTCGCAATAGCGGCGCGAACCAACGCCTGCGGCGGCGAGGAAACGATTGAGGCGCACGGCAAGTTACAAGAGTTAAAAAAGTGAACTCGTTACAACGGGCCGGCCTTCTAACTTTGTAACCCTTTAACGGCTAACTCTCACGCGGAGCGCATCACGCTTCGGACTTGGTCTTCGGTAGGCCGATGACTTTGCTGCCTTCCTTCCAGTGGCCGCGTTTTTTGAGAAGCTCGACCCGCTCGAAACGCTTTAGGACATTGCGCTTGGCGGCGATGGTGCTCGACCCTTTTAAACTGCGATGTTGCGACATAAACTGCTCGGTACGAAAACGAAGCCCGCACATTAATCCCTGACCCTAATTTTTCAAATCGATACTCCGAACATTTCTGTGTACAAGCGATTGAGATCGCGCAGGACTGTGACTGCGAACCGCTGACGATCGATTTGGCGATCTAACGCGATCGCCAGCGAAATTGCCCGGTCGCGTAATTCTATGGAGAAATCCTCGATTGCATGATTGACGTTGATCCCGATGCCTACAATGGCCAGATGCGCTGCTTTTTCCTGGGCGCGCATTTCTACCAGAACGCCCGCGATTTTGCGGCCATGAACCTGAACGTCATTGGGCAGCTTAATCGTCGGCTCGAGTGGAAACTCGCTACGGATCGCACCGGCTATGGCTTCCGTCGCCCAAGTAGTAAGCCGCGACGATTTATTGAGCTCGATCCTGGGGCGTAACAAAACCGAGAACCAAAGCCCCTTGCCGGCCGCCGATTCCCAGCGATTCCCTCGCTGACCGCGTCCGGAGGTTTGATGTTCGGCAAACAGAACCAGGCCCTCCTTGAAATTTGGCATCGCGATTTCTAAAAGCGCGTCGTTCGTAGAGCCAACACGGTTGAGCACGATTATGTGTCGACCAACGATGGCTCCACCGAGATCGGCTTCCATCTCGTGAGCGCTCAAGAGATGTGCCACCTTAACTAGGGACATGGGTCATTTCCAAGCCGATATCGATCGCACGGGCTCCGTGCGTGAGACTTCCTACCGAGATGTAATCCACTCCAGTGGCTGCCATGCGGTTGACGTTCCTCAGAGTGATGCCCCCGCTTGCTTCAAACTGGATATTGTCCTTTCGCAGCGCGACAGCCTCCCGAATTTGCGTCGGCGTCATGTTGTCGAGCAGGATCACGTCTATGCCTTCAATTTCAACGAAGGCGCGGACTTGTTCCAGATCCTCCGCCTCCACTTCGATGCGAATGTTTGGCCGTTCCTGGCGGAATTGCTTGATTCGTTCCGCAAACGCGGAGAGTCCCTCAAACGTTGCCAGGTGATTGTCTTTCACAAGCACCATGTCGTATAGACCAAAGCGATGATTCCCGCCGCCGCCGGCTAGCACTGCGGCTTTTTCCAAGGTTCGCAGGCCGGGAGTGGTCTTTCGTGTATCAACAATTTTGGTGGCGTGATTTCCCACGGCATCCACAAATTGGCGTGTGAGCGTTGCGATACCGCAGAGGCGCTGTAGAAAATTCAGTGCAACGCGTTCGCCCTTTAGAATAGAGCGTGCTAGGCCCCGCACCTCGATGATCGTATCGCCGGCAGCGACTTCTTCGCCGTCGTGGCGAAGATTGTGTATGTCTAGTGAGGGATCGACCTGCCGGAAAACTTTCGCGACAACGCCGGTGCCCGCCACAATCGCCTTTTCACGCGCAATAATACGCCCGCTGGTGTGCAGCGTCTCGGGCACGAAGAAATCAGTCGTAATGTCGCCCGCGCCAATGTCTTCTTTGAGCGCGGCAGCGATTGGATCGTAGCGGTCAGGTTTCATGGTAGTTCGTCTGGGCTTTGGCTAGGTAAATGCGTCGGCCATGCACCAAGTTTTGCATTGGCGCGTCGCCCGCCACGATAAATGCAAAGCCTTTTTGCGGTTGGGGCCCAGAGGGATTAGGAAGAAAAAAGATTCGGGCAGCGCACGTTAGGAGAAACAACGAATATCAGAAACACGTACAACCGCCCGAATCGCCTTAACCTGTTGAGTTGGACAGCGGAACTCGCGCGGCGTTCGAACTTTTTTACGAAAAATTCGTGAGTGTGGCGCGAGCGTTCCCGCTCGGCCCACGACATCGCAAACGGGGACGCTTGCGCTGAGTTTTTCGACGGGCGCTCCAACATGGCGGCCTACAGCAAATTACCCGGGCTACCGGCTCTCGCCCGCGCCGCCTCATCGCGGACTTCCTGGAGCAGCGATTTAAATTCACATTTCTCCAGTGCGGCGATCAGATTGGGATAATCCGGCTTAATTCGAAGGTCATCGATTGCCACGGGCAGATCGAGATGGCAATCCAGATCAATCATCTTCCGATTTTGCAAAATTTGCTCCCGCGCGTTGGCGAGTTTTTCGCGGGTACGCTCGCTTTTCACCTTATCGATGTTAGCGAGCAACTGTTCCAACCCGCCAAATTCGCGAATCAACGCTGCCGCAGTTTTGCGACCGAGCCCGGCCCCTGGGATGTTATCGACGGAATCACCGGTTAAGGCGAGGACGTCGCCTATAAGCCTCGGTGAGACATCCCATTTTGCCGTCACCTCCGGCTCGCCGAGCAATGCGAACGCGTCCTTCGGCGACGCGAGATCCGCTTTTGCTGTCGTATAAACTTTCACACACGCCCCCACCAGTTGATAGAGATCCTTATCATTGGTCGCGAGCACCACTTTCGTGCCCGGGCGCTTGCATGCCGCAATGGCATAACAGCCCATTAGATCGTCGGCCTCGGTATTCGGCAGCGAAATATTTTTGAATCCGAGCAATAGAGTCAGCGTCTCCTGGATGAATTCGAGCTGCGGAACCATCGGCTTAGGCATTTCCTTGCGCGTCTCCTTGTAAGCCGGCTGCAACTTTACACGCCGCTCCGGCATGCCTTCGTCCCAAAATACCGCGCCAAACTCTGGCTGGAGATGTTTGAGCATGAGCCGCAGCGTCTTCGCAAACCCGAAAATTGCGTTTGTCGGTTCCCCTCGCGAGTTAGAGAGATTCGGGATCGCAAAAAACGAGCGGTAAACGTAGTAATGACCGTCGATCAGAAGAAGCTTCACAGCCTGGAACATAGGCGCCCATGCTTGTGCGGCCAACCCCGAAAGCGTTCCGGGCTATTCGTTATACGCGAGATGTTGCTTCAACTCGATGACGACGCCACTGGATCTGAGAACGACGCACTTGGTTCCGCGTGACGCTCCAATGCGCGGAATTTCGCGAGTGCAGTAGTGCGCTAGCAACTGCCCGTCCCGACGCAGTACGTCGATGCTGTCCGCAACGTGACCAAAACCGACAGGCTTAATTTCACCGGGCTTGAGCGTGAAGGCCTGAGCAACCCCCCAACCGTATTCGACGATCTTGATCGAACGATGAAGCTCCTTGACGTAGCCTAGGCCGAACATGTCGCAACCACAAAGCAAAATGCAGAGAAGCAACGAGAGAATTACACGCACAGCTTCATAGACCTAACAAGGCTCATACGGAGAAGCTTCTTCTAACAGATGAAACCGTTAACTTATTTTCAGCCGCCGGCGACGACGCGGATGAATTCGATGCGGTCGCCTTCGGCTAATGGTCGCTCTGCCCATTCGTGTCGATGCACGGCGAGACCGTTGTGTTCCACCAAAATAGATTGCCCCGGCAATTGATAATGGTCGATTAGCTCCGCGATCGTTTTTGCTTCGCGGGCATCGATTGATTCGCCATTGAGTGAGATTTTCATCATCTAAGGATTCTGCCCTCGGCGGTCGGAGACTGCCGCTACAGCTGAAACCGTCATGCGCCGCAGAGGGCCTGGTCCCAATCTTTCCAAACCGGTTCGAGTCCGCGACGGCGAAGAACTGCGGCGATTTCGGCGGGGGAACGTTCGTCGCTGATTTCGAATTGGCCGGTGGCGAGTTGATCTTCGCCGTCCTGGTATTCCGGCGCGACGATGCGGCCGCGCACGGTTCGATGGAGATGTTCGCGGCCTTGCCGGGTATAACCGCCGGGCTCGGTGTGGCTGCCGGCGCTCATCATCGTCACGCCGATTAACGCGAGCGAGTCCCGCAGCGGCGCGCGCTCGCGGGTGCTCAGCACAATGCCAAGCTGCGGAAAAGTAATCCGTAATGCACAAACCAACTGCGCGAGTTCGCGGTCGGTCATCGAGAAAAGCGGACGGAATCCGCCGGCGGCCGGCCTTAACCGGGGCAAGCTCACGGTGATTTGCGCCTGCCAGCAGCGTTTAAACAAATGTTCCAAATGCGCTGCGAGAGCGATCGCTTCATCTTGCCAGCGCGTTAAACCGATGAGCGCACCGACGCCGAGCCGACGAAAACCGGCGGCATAACCGCGCTCGGCGCAATCGAGCCGAAAATTAAAGTCGCGTTTCGGCCCCGCGGTATGCATTTCTACATAAACGCCGCGATTGTACGTCTCTTGATAAACTACAAGTCCTTCCGCGCCGGCTTCGACAATCGACACATAATCCTCCGTTTCCATAGGCCCGACCTCGATGGAAATCGATGAAAAATATCGCGTGAGTGCCCGCACGCATTCAGCAAGGTAGTCACAGCTCACAAATTTGGGATGCTCGCCGGCTACGAGAAGGATCTGGCGAAATCCCTGACGAGCGAGATGCTGCGCTTCGGCGACGACTTCATCGATGTCGAGCGTAACGCGAAGGATCGGATTGTCGCGCGAGAAACCGCAATACCGGCAATTGTTGATGCACTCGTTGGAAAGATAAAGCGGAGCGAAGAGGCGCATCGTCCGCCCAAAATTTTGCAGCGTGAGCGAGCGCGAAAACTGTGCCATCGCTTCGAGCTCTTGATCCAATTTCGGGGCGATCAGATGTTCGAAGCGCTGAACCAGCTCCGATTTCTTCAGAGCCAGATTGTCCAGGGTCTCGATGAACGACATCAAAATAATTTCGTGCGCATCCAGGCGTTCGCAAATCTAATCATTCGCAAACGCCATTGATAAACGAATAGACCTACGTTTAACGCGTACAAAAAAGCGGCGTCCGGATTTTCGGACGCCGCTTTAACCAAATGTGACGTTCGACTCTTAAAAGGCGAAATTCACGCCTGTGCGGACCATGCCGAAGTTGTTGTCTGGACCGTTGATAAAGTTCCAACTGAAATCACTGACCCAGCCGATGTGCGGCGTAAAGCGAACTTCCAAGCCTGCGCCAACCTGGCCAATTCCCTCTGACTCAGACTCCGTATGACCAACTGTCTTGACAATGTCGAAGCCCTCGCCCCCGTTGCTAATAAGCCCACCGGGTCCTGTTACAGGAAATCCGGCGGCGTTTTCGCGGAACAACACATTGATCGGCCTCTGGCCACCGCCAAAGATTCCGCCGCCGCCACCGAAGATGTAAGGTGAAAAACGTGAGCAGTGGAACGGGTAACGCAGGGTCAATGTACCCAGCACCGCTCCGATGCCCTTGTTTACGTTGTGAAAGGTGTCCTGGAAAATCCCGTCGCTGAAGTCGACGAAAATATTTTCGCGTGCCTGTCTCGAATCGACCATCCAACCTTCAACCCCGACGCCGAAGTAACGGTGGAAGAAGTATTTCGCATCGATACCACCGCCCCAGGCATGATCGGATAACATGTAGCGGTCATCTTGCCAATTGTTTGCCGTAAAAATGTAGGTGCCCCACAGGCTTACGTTAAACTCCTGATCGGCGTACCACTCCGGGCACGGCGGTGGACCGGCCACCTGTTTCATTTCCTTTCCGCCATATTCGACTCCAGCAAACGTGACCGAAGCGAACGCAGCAACGCCGCAAAGGCCCAACAGCAGTTTTTTCATGTTATTTCTCCTTTTGGTTAAGTTTGTTTCTACTCCAAACATTTTGGAGCCACAAGTCAATAACGAAATTGGCTCTTTTTGTCTAGATGCCGCGAGTTTGAGCGGGCCAATTACAAATTGCAAGAAATATTTTAGGAAATTTTCTTGCTCTAGGCCTTGAGCTCCGCCCCGGTATTTGCATCGGTGATGATGAACTTTTCCTGGTGAAAGCCGGGATCGCCGCGGAACACAAGCCGCCCGGCGTAACGGCGCTCCAGATCGATAAGCAATTCCTCATCCTCTTCCTTTAGTCGCTTAAGCACGTCTGGATTCAGAATCACCCGAAAATCATGCACGCTGTCTTGATATTTCCGCATGACCGTATTGAGAGTCCGATGCAGTTCCACGCTTGTAGTCATGGAAGTTTTCACCACTCCGCGACCGCCGCAGTAGGGGCAGTTCTGGTAAATAGTTTCACTGAGGCTCTGCTGCGCCCGTTGGCGAGTCATTTCCATCAGACCAAGTGGCGAAATCGGAAGGACATGTGTCTTGGCCTTGTCGCGCTTAAGCCGTTCCTTCATTAGGTTGTAAACCATTTGCAGGTCTTTGCGGCTCTTCATGTCGATGAAATCGCCTATGATCAAACCACCGATATTACGCAGCCGAAGCTGACGGGCGATTTCGTCCGCCGCTTCCAAGTTTGTTTGCAAAATCGTTTTCTCTACGTCGCGCCCACCCTTGTTGCGGCCAGTGTTGACGTCGATGGCCACCAAGGCCTCAGTCTCGTCGATCACAATGTAGCCGCCGCATTTGAGCCACACCTGCCGATGAAAGGCGTCGTCGATTTGTTTTTGCACGCCATAGGCCTCGAAAATCGGCGCGGCGCTGTCGTAAAAGCGGATGCGATTGCGCGCCCGGCGGGAAATGTGACCAACCATGTCGAGCATGCGGTTGGTCGATTCGCGATCGTCGCAGACGACTTCATCGATCTCTTCCGTTAGAAAATCGCGGACGGTCCGCTCAACCAAGTCCGGTTCCTCAAAAACGCGGCACGAGGCGGGAGAATCGCGGATGAGCTGTTCAACCTTGGCCCACTGATCGAGAAGGAACCGCAGATCACGGACAAAATAGCGGGCGCGCTGCCCTTCGCCGACTGTGCGGATAATGACGCCGACGCCGTCTGGAGTGTCGAGCTGGCGCAAAATGTTGCGGAGACGCTCCCGTTCCTTCGGATCTTCAATTTTTCGGGAAATGCCGCTCCGGTCGCTGAACGGCATCAAGACCAAATAGCGCCCTGCGAAGCTGAGATTGGTGGTGACGCGCGGTCCCTTTGTCCCGATGGGACCTTTAGTGACTTGCACGATTACGTCGGAGCCGACTGGGTAAATATTTGGGATATCTTTGGCTGTAATTCGTTTGCGGGGCCGCCTGTTTGCAGGTCGGTCGATTTCCTCGATTCCACTGTCGAGCGCAGCCGGAATCGCGTCCCAAAAATGGAGGAACGCGTTTTTCTCGAAGCCGATGTCCACAAACATCGCCTTCAGGCCCATCTCGATGTTTTTGACTCTGCCTTTGTAAACGCTGCCGACAATGTTCCGCGAAGTTTTACGCTCGACGCTGTATTCTTCGAGCCGGCCATTCTCGAGCAACGCGACGCGGGACTCGAGTTTCTCTACGCTGAGTATGAGCTTGTTCCCCGTTTTGCGCGAAGCAAGCCCCAAAATTTTTTTTACCTTGTCTATCATAAAATTGAAGAGGTTGACCGATCAGAAGCGGAATCGCCCGGAGGTTCTGCGACAGCGTTTCTAATCGAGAGTTCATCGTATTCCACGCCGGCGAGCCGGCGGCGGCGTTGGTGCAGGCGCTGGTGGCCGGCGAATTCCAAAGAGTCGTTCAAAAAAGTTGCGCGGCTGCGGCGCTGCCACGGGAACGGCGCGCCCCGCAGGAACTGCAGCCCGTCGCCTTACTTGCCCTCGAGAGTCCGCTTCAGGTTCTACATCCGGCGCTGCATCCGAACTGGCCATCTGAGCCGTGGCATTTTGCGACTCGTCGGCATTTTCTTCGTCGCCGCTGGGAATGTTCCCTCCGGCGTAATTCACATCCTTGAGCATTTGAAACGGATTGGCCTTGTGCGCAGGCGAGAGCCAGGTGACCTGCATATCGAACTTACCTTCATCCAACGCGAGCGCCCGTTCCAAAATTCTCGTGGCAACTGGGCCAGCGACGCTGCCGCCGTGCTCACCGCCTTGGACCATGACCGCAACAACATACTTGGGATTCTCGAAAGGCGCGAAACAGGCAAACCACGCAACGGTATCCTTGTGCCCGCGATCGGTGGCTTGGGCAGTGCCAGTCTTGCCCGCAACCTGCACATCTTTCAAACGCGCTCTTCCACCGGTTCCCCCGTCTTCATTAACAACTTTCCAAAGGCCTTTGCGCACGAGTTCGATTTTGTCAGGCGAGAGTTCCTTGCGCAGGTCGGATCGCACTTGCGGCGTCTGCGGCACCGCGACGTTGCCGTGCTCCTCCAGCACAGGAGAGCCATCTTGCTTCAAGACCTTATCCACCAGACGCGGATAATAGCAGATGCCGCCGTTAGCGATCGTCGCGTAGGCCATTGCTAATTGCAGTGGCGAAACCAGAGTGTAGCCTTGGCCGATTGAAACGTTCGCCGTTTGCGCCTGCGACCATCTCTCCTGCGGATGGTGAATTTGCATCCATTCAGGCCCTGGCAAATTGCCAGTTTGTTCACCGGTGAGTCGCAGACCCGATTCTTCGCCAATTCCCAACATTTTTCCAACGGTGTCGATCGACTGAATGCTGGCTGCGTTTCCGTACTGATAGAAAAAAGAATCACACGAGACCTTGATCGCATCGACCAACCCCAGCGTGCCGTGCGTGTAATGCTTTTCGGCCGCCCAGCATTGGAAAAAGTGGTCGCCATAACTCACACCGCCACCGCAATTGTAGCGGGCATTTGCAAGATTTCGGCGCAATCCGGCGAGCGACGTGATGAGTTTGAAAGTTGAACCGGGTGGCAACGCGCTGATCGCACGATTGACCAGCGGGTCGGCTTCATCTTTTTGCAGCGCTTTCCAATCTTTGGCTTTGATACTGGGGATAAATTTATTTGGATCGAATGAGGGCACTGAAGCCATCGCAAGAATGTTGCCGTTATTCGGGTCGACAACCACTGCTCCGCCACGACCCACGGCCCGTAATGCCTCCTCCGCGATCGATTGGATCCTCGCATCCAGCGTAAGGAAAACATTCGCGCCTTGTTGCGGCGGATCTTCACGCAAGATTCCTTCGATTGTTCCCTTGGCACTTTTGCGCAAATACCGCATTCCGGGTTTCCCGCGCAGATATTCATCCATTGACTTTTCGATATTCGATTTCCCTTCCACGTCCGCTTGGTAAAACGTGAATTTTCTTGCTTCCTCCTTGTCAACGTCGTCCGGCATACCGACGTAACCGAGAAGATGCGCGGCCAGCGCGCCATAAATATAAGAGCGCACCGGCTTGATGGCGATGTCCACCCCAGGCAACCCGACATCGTGTTCAGAAAATTTCGCCATAGTTGGGAAATCGATGTCCTTGATGTAAGAGAACGGAACTTCAGTGTCGTTGCGATAATGTCGCTGCAGCCGGTTGGAATTGTAGTCGCGCGCCAGATCAAGATCGTTAAGTCGCGGGATGATGCCGTCATTGACGATCTTGATGATGTCCGGCTCCTTCATGTCTTTTGGCATTCCGTTGATGGTCGCTCGATATTCCGTCAGCGGCGGTGAACCGAAGCGCTCGCGATAGCCTTTGACCATCTCCGGCAAATAAAAATCCACCTCATAGCTCGCGCGATTCTGGACCAGTGTCAGGCCGTTGCGGTCTTTGATTTCGCCCCGTACAGAGGGAATTCGGACGGTTGCCTGAGAGCTGGTGCGCAATTGCGCAGTCCATTCGACGCCATGGGCTACTTGGATCCACCAGAGCCGAAGGCCTAGCGCGCCCATGCCCAGCAGCATAAATAGGGCGAGGAACTGAATGCGGAGACGCCAATTATTGCGGTGACGGTTCATTCGAAACGCCCCCTTTCAAGAACGTATGAATAGCCAGTCATCCGTGCCATCCATTGTAAAAACAAAAACACGATCGGCGCTAATGCCATGGCGATGAGGCCGGGCCCGCCGATTTGCCACCAAACTTCGCGGGTGAAAATAGGAGAGCCACGTCGGAATGCGATCATCAGGTATTGCGTCAGAACTATCAATGACGTGCCGACGCCACTCAGGATACAATGCACTTCCCAGTGGCCACGGGCAAAGAGCGGTCTCAGGCCGTGCATGAGTCCCGCCAGCACGCCGTACAAAAGTATCGATGATCCCGCTGAGATTTCAACTTTTCCCCCAATCACCTGCACCGTGAGCGCATCGAGCAGAAGGCCGGCGCATAAAGCAAGCGCCAGCATGAGCGGAAACGGCAGCGCCATTGCCCCGTAAAAAACGATCACTGGCACAATGTAAACATGCGCGTCGTAAAGCCAGGGCAAGACTGGGATGAAGAATTCCGCGATCTGGGCAATTACTACCAGAACCAGCAGCAGAAGAAAAAAGATCATTTGCGACCGGTCACCACGAACACGTCCTCCAAATGCGAGAGATCTACCGCTGGCGTCAACTGCGCTTGTCCATCGAGCTCGCGTACGCGAAAACTTTTGACAGCGCCGATAAGCAAACCAGATGGGAAAACGCCACCCATACCGGAAGTATAGACTTTTTTGCCCGGTTTGAGGTCAGCTTGTTTCGACAAAAAGTTTAGATCTAAGCTCGGATTCAATCCAGCAGTCACGCGCTCGCCCGAGACGATCCCTTGTTCGCGGCTTCCTTCTACTGAGGCCGCCAATTTGCAATTTTCATCCGAAATCAAAAGAACGACTGAGATGCTATCGCTTACGGACGTCGTTTTGCCTATTAATCCTTCATCTGTCACCACTGGCGTGTCCGGCTCGACACCGTCTCGCTTCCCGCGATTGATGGTGACAGTTCGCCACCAGGTCGAAGAATCACGCGCGATTACTTCGGCAGCGATCAACTTGAAGACGGATCGCTCGCGGTAATTGAGCGCATGGCGCATACGATTGACTTCATGTTCGACGTCGCGCAAAGCCTGGTTGGTGGCGCGCAGCGCTCGATTCTCCACCTGAAGATTGGCGTTTTCGCGTTCCATTTGCTCCAGCGACTTCAGACCAGTGCGCACGGAAGTAATCTGTTTTTGCAACCCCGAGCCGCGGCTCAAAAATGGTGCCAGCAATTGATAGACGCCGGCCTTGAACTTGCGTGTGCTCTCTGGCCCAAAGCTGAGAAAATACCCGAGAATGGCGCCAAAAATCAGCAACGCGATGACGTTTGCGCGACTCATCGTGATTGCGGATTGTGGATTGCAGATTGCGTGTAGAACATCAACGGCAGATTAGAAATCTTTCCGCAATCCGATTTCCAGAATCCGCAATTGTTTTTACCGCCACTGACGATCTGCCGAGGCCACTTGACGCAAAAATTTAAGTTCATTGAGGCATTTGCCGGTCCCCTCTGCCACTGCGCTGAGCGGATCTTCAGCAACATGGACAGGCAAACCCGTTTCCTCGCTCAAAAGCTTGTCGAACCCTCGCAGCAACGCTCCTCCGCCTGCCAGCACGAGCCCTCGATCGACAAGGTCTGCCGAAAGCTCAGGTGGACAGCGCTCCAGCGTGATGCGTACCGAATCCACGATCGTGGAGATCGGCTCCAGCAACGCTTCCCGCACTTCCTGTGAAGTGATCATGAGCGTCTTTGGCAATCCCGCCACGAGATCGCGTCCTTTTACTTCCACGCTGGTTTCCTTTTCACTCGGATAAGCTGAGCCGATCTTGATTTTGATTTCCTCCGCCGTGCGTTCGCCCACCATCAGGTTGTAGGCGCGTTTCAAATACTGCACGATCGCTTCGTCTAACTCATCGCCGGCTACACGCATACTTCGGCTAAACACAATTCCAGAAAGCGAAATGAGCGCGACTTCCGTGGTGCCGCCACCGATATCGATGATCATATTTCCGGCGGGATCCTGCACCGGAAGGCCCACCCCGATCGCTGCGGCCATCGGTTCCTCGATTAAATAAACTTCACGCGCCCCAGCGTGCGAAGCCGACTCGCGCACAGCGCGCTTTTCCACTTCAGTAATGCCGGAGGGAACTGCGATGACTACGCGCGGCCGCGCGCGCACCCGGCGGTTGTGAACTTTGGCAATGAAATGTCGCAACATGGCCTCGGTCACCTCGAAGTCGGCAATGACGCCGTCTTTCAGCGGTCGCACCGCAACAATGTTTGCGGGCGTGCGACCGAGCATGCGTTTGGCTTCGTCGCCTACCGCCAACACCTTGTTCGTGCCCGCCTGCACGGCCACCACAGATGGCTCACGCAAAACGATCCCTTGATCCTTTACGTAAACCAGCGTGTTCGCCGTACCAAGATCGATCCCGATATCGCTGGACAACCAGCCGAAAAGTCCGTTGAACATGAATTATAAATTAGAAGCACTTCCAGTCCGAGCAAAGCGCGTCACATTCCGAGAACCTCCCGCGAGTGCGATTCAACCGGCTGAAAAACTCCGCCGTAATCTGAAACGGTGCGCTGCCCCGTCAAGCGCATTTATGGGTAATCCGTGATTCGTCTGTCCGATGTAACGATTTAACGATTTAACGAGTCAACGATATACGCTTTACTTACCACGTGATCGCAAGAAACATTATCGTCGCGCCGTCCATTCTAGCCGCGAATTTTGCGCGGCTGGCTGACGAAATTCATTGCATCGAGCAGGCCGGGGCTGATTGGATTCATTGCGACATTATGGACGGACATTTCGTCGATAACATTTCGTTCGGGCCGGAAATTGTTGGCATTGTGCGCAAAGAAACGCAGCTGCCGCTGGATGTGCATTTGATGATCCAGCACGCCGATCACTACGCGCCGCGCTTTGTTAAGGCCGGCGCCAATTCGATTACGGTTCACGTGGAGCCGGAAGCGAAACATGGCATTGAGAAAACTTTACGCGCAATTCGTGAGGCCAACTGTCGCCCGGGCCTCTCCCTAAATCCAGAGACGCCGTTCGACGCGGTCGAGCCGTATCTCGACAAGATCGACATCCTGCTAGTCATGACTGTCCATCCTGGTTTTGGCGGACAAACCTTCCGGGCCGAAATGATGGAGAAGGTAAAACGCGCCGCGCGATGGAACGAATTGCATCCGCGCAAGATCGACATTGAAGTGGACGGCGGCATCAACGCCGAGACGGCAAAGCTCGCAATCGAAAATGGCGCAAACGTCCTCGTCGCCGGTACGTCGATTTTTCGCGCAAAGGATTATGCGAAAGCGATTAGCGAGTTGCGCGGCAAAAAATAATGCCGTCGATGATTGTCGATCTTAGCCGATCTCGGCCGCCACGACAGGGCGGGCTTCTTCAGTGGTTTCGGCCATTACTTCATCGGTCTGCGTGACGCGCACCACTTCTTCGATGGTCGTCCGGCCCTGCGCCACGCGGCGCCAGCCGTCCTGTCGCAAAGTTTCCATGCCTTCAGCAATCGCGCATTGCTTGAGTTCGCCGCCATCGCACCTGCGCATGATCAGCTTCCGCAACATTTCAGTCACGAGACAAATTTCATAAATGGCTGCGCGCCCCTGATAGCCGGTCTGGCGACATTGATCGCATCCTGCGCCACGCTGAAAACGGGCGCCGAGTTCTTTGACTGGAAAACCGATCTCGGCGAGATATTCGCTTGGGTAGTCCACCCATTCGACGCAGTCCGGGCAAATGGTGCGCACCAGCCGCTGCGCGATGAACGATTTCACGACCGATGCGAGCAGAAACGGCTCCACATCCATGTCGAGCAAGCGCGTGATCCCACCTACGGCGTCGTTCGTATGCAGCGTACTGAAAACCAAGTGGCCAGTCATGGCGGCGCGGATGGCGATGTCGGCTGTCTCGATATCGCGAATTTCGCCCACCATCACCACGTTCGGATCCTGTCGCAAAATATGGCGCAGACCCTTGGCAAACGTGAGATCAATTTCCGGTTTCACGTCGATCTGTGATACGCCAGCAATGCGATATTCCACTGGCTCTTCGATGGTGATGATGCGCCGCTGCACGGAGTTAATGCTGCTCAAGAAACAATAGAGCGAGGTCGATTTGCCACAGCCAGTGGGGCCGGTAAGCAGAATGATCCCGTTGGGTTGCGCGAGCAGGTGGCGAATGATCTTTTCCTGTTTCTTGCTCAAATCAAGCCGCTCAAAATTAAATTGCTGCTCGCCGCGGCTGAGCAAGCGTAAGCTGATCGATTCGCCATTGACCGTGGGGATCGTTGAGACGCGCACATCGATCTCTTGATTGTTCGCGTGCAAATTCATGCGCCCATCCTGGGGGAGACGCCGTTCCGCGATGTCCATATGCGCCATTACCTTTAGACGCGAGATGATGGCCGATTGCAACACGCGCAACTGCGGCGGCACGGCGATCTCATGCAAAATTCCATCAATCCGATAACGAATGCGCAGGTCATTCTCGAGCGGCTCAACATGGATGTCCGTCGCCCGTTCGAGAATTGCCTCGCGAATGATCTGGTTAACGAATTTGACTACGGACGCTTCGGGGTCGTCGGCGTTCAGCTCGTGCGCGGTTTCGCCTTCCTGAAGCACTTCGAAGGCGCGGTTGCTTTTCAGGATTTCATCGAACGTCTCTGCGCCGATCCCGTAGAGCGTTTTCATTGCGCGCAGAAGCTGTGCGCGCGGCACTAGCACCCATTCAGCCGGCTTCTTCAAAAGCTGGGAGGCCAGCTGGCGCCCGAGGGAGTTAAAGAGATCGTACGTTGCGAGCACCACCGAATTTTCCTTCACTTCGATCGGCAGAATGTGGTGCTGAAAAACGAAACGACTCGGCAAGATCGACAATGTCGTGCGGTCGATCTTCTTGGGATCGATTGAGACAGCTGGCACGCGGAACAAATTCCCGATGGCGGCGAGAAACCGTTGTTCGTCCACTTTGCCTGAGTCGAGCACCTGTCCTACCCACGAACCGCCGTTTGGGTTTGAAGCCAATTGCGCGGCTTCCTCCAGAGAAGACACACCGCTTTCGAGCAGCAAATTAATTAACGATTGGCTGGCAGCTGAGCTCATTCAAACGGGGAGATGATAACGCAGAGGAGAAGAAACCGAATGAAACCGATTTAAGGCGTTTCGCAAGGGCTTTCACGTATAACGCGTGATCCTTGGCTGAGGAATCGTGAGGCTGCCTGCGCGCGAATGCGGGATCACGGCAGACGCAGCGCTCTCCGCACCGGATCAGTCAGAGTGCCGGTGACCCGCATGGAATAATTC
>Ga0209470_1000294_pt1 | contig 40084 bp, 51 predicted proteins | sample GraSoiAngelo_125_FD_185882 | JGI IMG/M metagenome (GOLD analysis project Ga0209470, IMG submission 185882) | Grasslands soil microbial communities from the Angelo Coastal Reserve, California, USA - 14_0927_05_40cm (SPAdes) (version 2) | ecosystem: Environmental > Terrestrial > Soil > Grasslands ... | reverse complement strand
GCGATCGCGTTCGCTTTTGGGCCACCGGCGATTCCAGGCCTTGGCACTGCAGGAGGCTTTTCGATCTGGCTTCAGGATCGCAGCGGAGGGCCTGTCGACTTCCTCGACCGAAATCTACGGCGTTCCTGGCGGCGTGCCGCCGGCGTCCGGAACTGGCCGGGGTCGTTTCACAATTCACCGCTTCGGTTCCGCAGATCTACGCCGATGTGGATCGCGACAAAGCATTGAAGCAGGGTGTTGCGGTCGGGACGTGTACCTGACGCTGCAAACTTACCTGGGTGGACTTTATATAAACCAGTTCAACCGGTTCGGTCGGCAATGGCGCGTGTTTCTGCAGGCGGAAGGCGAGGAGCGACGCACGGATCGAGATATCGCCGGATATTTCGTGCGGAATAACGAGGGCACAATGGTTCCGCTCTCCGCTGTACTCACCACGCGAACCATCAGTGGTCCGGAATACACAAACAGGTTCAACCTCTACCGCTCGGCTCAGGTGATCGGAAGCGCGGCGCCGGGTTATACGTCGGGTCAAGCCATGGCTGCACTCGAAGATGTAGCAAGACAGGTGCTGCCGACCGAGATTGGCTACGACTGGTCCGACCTTTCCTACCAGGAGAAGCTCGCTTCAGGGACGGCGATAACTTCTCTCGTGATGTCGCTGGTTTTTGTCTTCCTGATCCTGGCGGCGCTTTATGAAAGCTGGTCGCTGCCGTTCTCGGTGTTGCTGACTGTCCCAATCGCGGTGTTCGGCGGCTTCGCGGGCCTGATGCTGCGCGGATATGACCTGAACGTGTACGCGCAGATCGGTCTTATCGTCCTCGTCGGTTTGGCGGCAAAGAATGCCATCCTAATCGTCGAGTTCGCGAAGATCGAACTCGAAAAAGGAACAAGTCTGATAGATGCGGCGGTTGCAGGGGCGCGCGTCCGTCTGCGGCCGATTCTCATGACTTCATTCGCATTCATTGGAGGCTGCATACCTTTATGGATCGCGTCCGGTTCAGGGGCGGTTGGCCGGCGCATTCTGGGTACTGTGGTCATCGCGGGAATGACATCGGCCACAATGATTGCGATCTTCGTTATTCCTGCCACCTTCTATGTCGTGGAGAAGCTTTCGCGACGAAGCCTGTCAGGCCGGAAGCACCGGCTCCTGCAACGGGAGATTGATTCGTGAAGCGATACATCATCATCTCCGCCATTGCCGTCATTTTCGCCGCTTGTGCGATGGGCCCCAATTATAGGCGTCCAATTGTGTCCGCCCCCGACGTATTCCGCGGAGGTACAGATATACCGACCACTGATGCGCGTTCAATTGGGGATCTCAAATGGTTCGAGGTCTTCAAGGACGATCAACTCCGGCAATTGATTGGGACCGCCCTCGAAGAAAACTACGATCTCCGCGAGGCCGTTGCGCGGGTCAGCGCCGCGCGCGCCAATCTGGGGATCACGCGGGCCGATCAGTTTCCGACAGTTACAGCGACCACCAACATAACAAACCTGCGAAGTTCCAGCAGCGGCTCAATACCACTGCCCCCTGCAGTCAATCCCGACCGGACATTTGGCAGCGTCTTTCTCAATCTTCTTTCTTTTGAGGTCGACGTCTGGGGCCGATTGCGGCGGACCACTGAAGCCGCACGAGCCAACTTTCTTGCCACCGAGCAGAACCGGAAAGCCGTGGTCACGACGCTCGTCAGCGACACGGCAACCGCCTATTTCACCCTACTCGAACTGGACACAGAACTGGAGATTGCGAACAGGACACTATCGACGGCAGGAATCACTCCGGCTGATCCATGTGCGCGAACAGGGCGGCATCGCGACAGAACTCGATGTGCGCCAGGCGGAGCAGTTGGTTTACAGCGCCTCGCAGACAATTCCTGACATCGAACGGCAGATCGAAGCGACCGAAAACCGGCTCAACCTGATATTGGCCAGAAGTCCTCGCGCTATAACTCGCGGACGGTCATTGATTCAGCAAGAGGAACTGCCCTCGGTGCCCCCAGGATTGCCCTCATCACTGCTTGAACGCCGCCCGGACGTTCGGGCCGCCGAACAGAATCTGATCGCGAGCAACGCGATTATTGGAGCGGCGCGCGCGGCGTATTTTCCACAAATTAGTTTAACGGCACTGACGGGGTTTCAAAGTAACCAACTCTCGAACCTATTCACTGGTGCCACACGCAATTGGCAGTTTGTACCGCAGGTGACGCAGCCAATCTTTAACGCCAGTCGGATCCGATCGAACGAGAGACTGCTTGAGGCGCAACGACAGATCGCACTTGTTCAGTACGAAAGAGTGATTCAAACGGCCTTCCGGGAGGTGTCCGACGCGCTTGTCGACTATCGCAAGCTGAAAGAAATTCGGATTCAGCAGGAATTGCTGGTCACGACGTTGCGCGACAGATCGCGTCTGGCATATCTGCGCTACCAGGGGGGAGTCGATACGTTACTCAATGCCCTAGACGCCGATCGTGATCTTTTCAATGCGGAGTTGAGTCTCACACAAACCAGACGCAATGAAGTTCTTTCAATCGTCCAGCTATACAAGGCGCTGGGCGGTGGTTGGCAGTAATCCGGGGTGTAAAGCAAAGTCACGTTGGTGAGTCGCGAAGCCTTCAGGACCGGGTTTCCGGACGATCAGGCGCGGCGGCTAAGCCTGGAATTCCACCATCAACTCTCGGCCACAGGACCAAAACATTAAGAATCGATAAGACGAAGTTCAGGTTCCGCTGAAGTCTCGTCAGCAGACCACCAGATTCACCAGAATCACCACATTTTCACCACCTTCATCTTTTTCGGCAGTTCAAGACGGAGTTCAATCCGTTTCTTTCATTAGGTTACGGCTGGAACAGAGTTTGCGTTGTAATGACCGAAAAGACGAGGTTTGAGCATGAAATCCGGACGAGTGGATGTGAAAGAGTACGGCTTTTTCGCTCACAACGTGTGGCGAAAAGCAGCAGACAATCAGTCCTTCGAGGTTCACGAACCCTACAGCGGAAAGATTTTTGCGCGGGTGGCAGCAGGATCTCGCGCGGATGCCCGTGTCGCTGTGGATGCCGCAGCGAACGCATTTGCAGAATGGGCTGCAACCACGCCAGCGGAGAAAGCTCGCCTGTTCCTAAAGGCTTCAGAGATCGTCAAGCGTCGCCGAAGCGAAATTGCTGAAACGCTGGCGCGTGAAACGGGATCGACGATTTCGTTCGCCACCTTCCAGCAAGACTTGGTGGCTGCGACCCTCCAACAGGTTGCAGGTTGGGTCTACTTACCGAAAGGCGAGGTCCTCGAAACGAATGCACCGGGATCACATTCGATCGGCGTGCGGCGTAGCCAGTTTCACTCCGTGGAACGGTGCCAACGTCCTGTCATGGCGAGCCGTCATATCGCCGGTGGCCGCCGGAAACACCGTCGTGGTCAAGCCATCGGAGTTCGCTCCGATCTCAGCAGGAGTTATGCTCGCCGAGGTCGCGGAGGAAGCGGGGTTTCCTGCAGGAGTAATTAACGTTGTTACTCATGCGCCGGGAGCCGCGGGCGCCATTGCGGACGAGTTCTTCGATCGTCCCGAAGTCCGGGTTATCAATCTGATCGGCGGAGTCAAGACGGCACGCATGCTTGCGGAGCGCGCCGGGCGCCTTTTGAAGCGGACCGTGATGGAACTTGGTGGTTTCAATCCGATGATTATCCTCGACGACGTCGATATGGACTACGCGGTCCGCACGGCGACCTTCGGATCCTTCTTTCATCAAGGCCAGATCTGCCTCAATACTCGCCGAATCATCATTCAGCGCAAGATCTACGAAGAGTTCCTCAGCAAGTTTGTGGCTCGGACCAACACCCTGCCGGCAGGCGATCCTCTGAACCCGAAAACCATCATTGGTCCTATCATTACGCGTGACGCCGTAAAGCTCATTGATGACCGCGTGAAGGAGGCGCTCGCGAGGGGAGCCAAGGCCCACACGGGCGGGAAGCACGATGGACAAATTTATTACCCCACGATTCTGACGGACGTACCTCTGGATGCCGCCATCGCCAACGAGGAGACCTTCGGGCCGGTCGTCGTGGTCGAAGTGGTGGATACTCCGGAAGAGGCGATTGCCGCCGCAAATCGCACCATGTACGGTCTCACGTCTTCGATTCTCGCCGGGAATACCTACAAGGCATTCGAGATGGCGCCAAAGGTTCTCGCTGGCATCGTGAATGTGAATTCACCAACCGTCAACGACGAGATTCACGCTCCGATGGGCGGAGTTCGCGACAGTGGTTGGGGCCGCACCGGACCTCGGAGTCTCGATGATTTCAGCGACGTGATCTGGATCAACTCACACAGCGGTCAGCGCCAGTATCCCTTCTGATCGCAAGGTGGGCGACCGAAGAAATCAGAACTAGTCATTGTCTTGCACGATGTTTCACGATGTTTAAGGAGGATCCATTTATGAAGGCAACTTCCTCTGAACTGCTTATGCGCAACTTCAATAAGATTTTCATAGAGCTCGATCCGCTCAAGCGTGCGGCATTGCTCGCGGAGTCTTACACCGAAGATTGCCTTTGGATTCATCCCGGCGGTCGCATTGTGGGCCGGGAGGGTATCAATGAAGCGGCTACAGAGATTCGGAAGCACTTCCCAGAATACCGCTACACGGTCACGGGTGAGATCCAGACCATGCACAACGTAGCGACTTGCCGGTGGGGAAGCGGGATGCCAGGTCAACCGTTCCACTACACGGGAACAGACTTCCTCGAAGAGCATGATGGTCGCGTGTCAAGGCTGTACACGTTCATTGACCAGAAGCTATTTCAGTCCTAAATGAGGCCTTTGTCGAAGATCTTTGCCATGGTGGAATTCGGCTTTTAGACATCGGGAGATCCAACAATGATCGATACATCGAATAAAGAAATCCGGAGTCACTACGACTTCATCGTGGTGGGAGCAGGCGCGGCCGGTTCGGTTCTTGCCGCGGAATTGTCCGCGTCCGGCGCGCAAGTCCTTGTCGTCGAGTCGGGAGGACCCGACGACGCACCAACGATCGCGAACCCAAGCATCTGGTTTTATAACGTCGGCGGGCCGCTCGACTACCACCTTCCCATCAAACCGTCGCCGCGATTGAACAATCGCACATTCAACATGGCCCTCGGTCATGTGCTTGGTGGCGGCACCAGCATCAATGCCATGGTGTGGATGCGGGGCATGCAACGGGACTACGACGGGTGGGCTAAGAACGGAGCGAAAGGCTGGACCTTCGCCGACGTGCTTCCGGTCTTCAAGAGTCAAGAGGATTGGGAGGGTGGCGCCAACACCTGGCGCGGCGTGGGCGGCCCCATCCGCATCCGCCGCCCAAAAGATCCTCATCCCACAGCGCCCGCCTTCATCGACGCTGCTCGAGAGATGGGTATGCCCATTCTGGATGACGTGAACGGACCGATGCTCCCTGGCGCCGGCTACATCAACATGAACATCGCCCCGGATGGGACTCGGGTTAGTGCCGTTAGCGCCTTCCTGCGGCCGGCGTTGTCGAGGCCGAACCTCACTCTGCTGCTCAACACCAAGGTCGTAAAACTGAACTTTAAAGGGACTCGTTGCGTGGCCGTCAAACTAATGAAAGACGACGCGGTAAAGGACATCACGGCAGACAAGGAAGTGATACTTGCGGCGGGTACCATCAATAACCCCAAGCTTCTGATGCTCTCAGGCGTCGGGGAAGCGAAGGCGCTTCGCAGCTTTGGAATCGACGTCGTCGAGAACCTGCCTGGCGTTGGCGAGAATCTGCAGGACCATGTGCTCGTGTCCGGCGTCGTGTTCAAGTACAAAGGCAAGATGCCGGATCGGCCGGCCGACAGTAATGCCGTCGAGGCAGAGGCTTACTTGTCGAGCGGTCCCTCGGGTGACACAGACGTTAGTCTTGTGCTTCACCAACTACCAGTGGTTACGCCCGAGGTAGCCTCCCGCTTTGGAACTCCGCCACCGGACGCGTTCACAATCGCGCCAGCCCTTGTGCAGCCCACCAGCATTGGTTCCGTCCGCCTGGCGAGCGACAACTTCCAGGATGCCGCAGTCATCGATGGCAACTATCTCGGCACGGACCACGATTTTGCGGCCATCGTGCGCGCCATCGAAGCCGCGCGTGAACTCGGAAATCAGCATGCCTTCGACAGCTTGCGCGAGAGCGAACTCATTCCAGGGCCCAAGGCGAGCGCCGAGGAGATCCAAGAACTCGCCAGACTTGCCTCTGCGAGTTTTGGGCACGCAGTTGGTACCTGCAAGATGGGCGTGGACAAGCTCGCTGTTGTCGACCCAGAGCTTCGCGTGCACGGCATTTTGGGTTTACGCGTGGCGGACGCCTCCGTGATGCCACAGATCATTACGGGGCCGGGGACAAATGCGTCGACCCACATGATTGCGGGCCGCGCCGCCAAACTGATTCTTGGCTGACAACAGGGGACCGCATGACCGGCAATCCAGATACATCGCTGACCATCGACACCCATCATCACATACTGCCGGACTTCTTCTGGCGGGAGACAAATGATTCTCATGCTCCCATCGGAGGGCTGGCGCCGCTTCAGTGGTCCAAAGAGGCGATGATCTCTTTCATGGACGACGCCGGGATCGACGTGGCCGTGATGTCGGTGAGCACGCCTGGAGTGCACCTTGGCGTTAGCGAGAAGGCTCGGTCTTTGGCGCGGCGACTGCGTACGATAGCTCCTCCAGGGAGGCATCAATATCCGGACCGGTTTGCAAGTTTCGCTTGTATCCCGCTGCCGGATATTGATGCCTCCCTGGAGGAGCTATCGTACGCAGTGGACGTTCTTAGACTCGATGGTCTTGTTCTCTTCACGAACTCCAACGGCGTGTACTTAGGAGATGCTGCTCTGGAACCGGTCTTCCAGGAACTTGAACGCCGCGGGGCGGTCGTCTTTGTGCATCCCAACGCATCGCCAGATACGGCGGCGCATTCATTAGGGCTGCCCGACAATCTGATTGACTTTCCGACGGATACCAATCGCGCAGTCGCTCAGATGCATTACACGAACAGGTTTGCACGCACACCAAACGTGAAATACATCTTCTCTCATGCTGGAGGCTCGATCCCATATCTTGCCGCTCGTTTTGCGATCATCGATGAGATGGGGTTCATTGCAGGCGGCGAGGAATGAGGTACGGCTGCTGATATGTTCCGTCGGATCTATTGGGATACGGCGCTTGCTGCAAGCAATCCCGTGCTTCGCATGCTGCGCGACGTAGTGGGGATCGATCAAGTTCTGTTTGGTACAGATTTTCCGTACCTGCGCCGGGACCTGGCCGTAAACGCCAAACAACGGATCCTGGAAAGCTCCGAGTTGAATGATTTGGAAAGGCGCGCCATTCTCGGCACCAATGCGGCACGCCTTTTTCCGCGTCTGGATTCCGTCGTTCGCGAAATGTGATTTTGGAAGGAGAGCAAAAATGCAACCTAACAACCTCAAGGAGACCGAGGCGCTCGAGGTCTGCGAGGGCGTGACCTGAACCATCCGCCGGTCGTGAATCATCGAGCCAACCGAAGTTTTAGACAGATCGAACAGAAAGGGCTTTCCCATGAACAACGAGCAGATCATTCGCAGAGCGTACGAACTGGCGGAAAAGGTGGACGTCAAAGGTTGGGTTGAGTGCTTCACGCCGACGGGACGTTTACCGACATGTCGATCGGCGTCACGTACCGCGGGCCCGACGGCCCCACCGGCGTGGGCAAGACGGTCGACGTCTATGCGAAAGCGTTTCCGGACATGCATCGCGAGCTGTACCGGTTCTTCAGAGTCGGCGACGTCGTCGTCGTGGAACTCGCACTCCAGGGTACCCACAAGGGGCCTCTCCCGACGCCTATGGGGATCCTTCCGCCAACGGGCAAGCGGATGGACGCGCCGTGCTGTGACGTCTTCCGTCTAGTGAACGGGAAGATCCAGTCGTTCGACTGCTACCCCTCGGGAACGGTGATCTTCGCGCAGCTCGGGCTGCTCTCGAATATCGAAGCAGCAATCGCTCGCTCGTAGGTGGCGCTTCGGATACAGCGCCTTCGGGTGTGCCGTGTAGTGCGGGCCGGAGTGACGATGCGTGACCTCAACGACCTCGAATTCTTCGCTCCCGTCGCAGGTTCTCAGGCTCGCCGAGCGACGAAGGAGCAAGGGCACCACCGGCGGGCGGCCGCAAGAGCCGACCGACCGGACGGGCCGTGGCGGAGAGCTACGTGGTCCAATCGGAGCACCTACCGCAGGTTTGGTACGAGAAAGAAGAACGGGAATGTCGTGGGTGGTCGGAAGAGCAAGGAGGCCAGTTTATGAGCAAACACGTCACGATCTCTCCCAACGAAGCCGCGGATCGCCTCGCTATCCGCGAACTCGTCGAAGCCTACGCACACTGCGCCGATCGCCGCGATGCGAAGGGTCAGATGGCTCTCTTTACGGAAGACGCCGGCTTCGTGGTGTATATGAACGCCAAGGATCCGACGCCCTCCCAGGAGTTCCACTCGCGCGAGGCGCTCGCTCCAGTCTTCGCAGAGCTGAACAAGTATGACGCCACCACGCACTTCGTCGGACAGAGCACCATCTTTACGCTCGACGGGCGACGAGGCACCGGGGAAGCCTACTGCCTGGCGCATCACGTCACGGTCGAGGGGGGAAACCGACGCTTGATGGTCGCTTCGCTCCGCTACCTCGATACGTTTGTGAAGATGGACGGCGCGTGGCTGTTTTCGGAGCGCCGGCTTTACGTCGACTGGTTGGAGGAGCGCGCACTGTCATGACAGCGACTGACGACCTTGAAGCTGGGATACACGATGACCTGCAAAATTGAACGAGTTCTGACTCCGGATGGCTTTGTGGTTTTGCGCGTGAGTGGACGCATCGACGGTACATACGTCGCGACGCTGCGGGAATCGATGGGAAAAGAGGAGACCACGAAACTCACCCGCGCGGCTTGACCTTAAAGGCCAGCCATGGCGTAGTCGTGAACACGGCATCGCTGAACGGCTTGATGAGCTTCAAGATTCTGGGCTCACTGGCCCACACCACGGCCAAGGCAGGAATCATCGGCATGACACGACAGCTGGCAATGGAGGGGCGAGAGTATGGGATTCGCGCCAACTCGATTTCACCCGGCGTGATCGAAACCAACCAGACCACGAGAACAGCTGAAGGATCCGGAATGGGCGGGCTACATGCTTGGTAAGACGCTGTTGGGTCGTCTCGGCCGCCCGGAGGAAGTGGCGAACGGGGCTCTGTTCCTGGCCTCAGAGGAGAGTTCGTACGTGACAGGCGTCGATATCGTGGTCGACGGTGCATGAAGGTTTGGCGATCGCCGGCACTCGAGCGACAATTGGCGCCACCGAACGGCGGCCAGAATCACATCTACTTAACGAGAAATGGCGAAGGAAAATGAGTTCGAACGATCACGACAAGATTGCGCTAGCTCGAGAATATTTCATAAGAGCGGACCAAGGACGTCCAGACGTCCTTGATCTTTTCCATGAAGATGCTGAACTTTATTTCCCAAAATTCGGATTTGGGTCCGGACGGCAATCGCTGTTCGAAATGGTAAAAGGGTTCGAAGGATCCCTGGAATACATTCGGCATGATTATGACAATTTGACTTTCATTCCTTCGGGCGAGTATCTGGTCGTAGAACCTAAATCCGGCGTGAAATGCGTGGCATCGGTCTGTTTTAGCCCGTAAACACGCGTCGCTGTTCTGGCGCGGCTGCAGCACTCATCAAATGTGCCTGAATCCGAGCACGATTAGGTCGGCTTGCCTGCGCCACGAAGTGACGGTGGTTCGCTGGTTCCGAGGTATGCAACAAAAGGTCACGCCTGGAACGATGCACATTTTTGTAGCACTCGTTGAATTTTTGGAAAGGCAACCCGCGGGGTAAAATGCACGGAACCCGCATAATTACAGGTCAGCGTGAGATTTTCCGGAAATCTACGTGTTCCGAGCCTCGCTTCACCAAAAGTGATGTGAGGGTCGAAGCGTGAAAAAGAGATTTACGACCGCGATTACCAAGGCTTCCGAGCCGCTTTTCACCCCAAATTCACGCCGGATTTAGGTAGAAGGAACTTCACACGGCAAAATGTCCGGTCAATCTTGGGCAGGAGGCAAAACTCCTGGCGGACGTTTCTGCAACGTCTTCAAATTTCGAGACGGCCGAATATCCAGCTTGCACGTCTATCTCGATCCAGACTACACGGGAGATGATGAAGCGCGGTTTAGATGGAGTAAGAATCGTCAATGGTGACGTTCTTGGTGTTGGAACGGTAGAAGGCGAACCGCCCCGAGGCCCTGCTTCTCGATGAAACTCGTAGATTGCTCCCAGCAGATCGCGCAAGAATAAACCCGATGCCGCCCAGTTCCGACACCCTGCATCATCACACCCGGCGGATGCGCGGGCGCGATCCAAACCAGCTTCACCGCGTCGCGACTCCACTCGAACTTCTGTTCGACCTGACTTTCGTGATTGCGTTTGGACTTGCGTCCTCCCAGTTTGCTCATGCGCTGGCGGAATGCCATTACGCGACCGCACTGATCGGCTTTGGCTTTGCTAGTTTCGCAATCTCTTGGGCCTGGATCAATTTCTCATGGTTCTCCTCGGCGTATGACACCGACGACTGGATTTTCCGCGTCGTCACCATGGTGCAGATGATTGGCGTACTGGTCTTGGCGATTGGGCTGCCGCGGATGTTTGCCTCCCTCGAGAGCGGCAAGCATCTCGACAATTCCGTCATGGTGCTCGGTTACGTGATCATGCGCATTGCCATGGTGTTCCAGTGGCTGCGCGCCGCCAGACAAGATCCCGCCAGGCGCCGCGCCTGCCTCACCTATGCCGCCGCCATCTCGATCGCCCAGTTGGGCTGGGTGGCGCAGATCATTTTTGACGTCTCGGTCAGCCTCTTCTTGATCCTCACCTGCATCCTCTTAGCCATCGAATTGGCAGGGCCCTTCATCGCCGAGCGCAAGGATGGGGGCACACCCTGGCACGCCCATCATATTGCGGAGCGCTACAGTCTATTCGCCATCATTGCGCTGGGCGAGGGAGTCGTCGGCTCTGTTGCGACGATCTCAGCGGTGGTTGAGGAACAGGGTTGGACCATGGATGCGGCGCTGGTCTGCATTGCCGGCACCGGGCTCACCTTCGGCATATGGTGGGTCTACTACCTCTTACCTTCTGCACCGATACTCCAAGCCCACCGAGATCGCGCCTTTGTTTGGGGTTACGGCCAGATGGCAATCGTGTCCTTCATCATTGCGACCGGTGCTGGGCTTCATGTCGCAGCGTATTTTATCGAGAACAATGCCCACATCAGCGCCTTCGCAACCGTGCTCAGCGTTGCGATCCCGGTCGGTGTTTTTCTTGGATTGATCTATGCTCTCTATTACTATCTTGCTCGACAGTTCGACTTCCTCCATGTGTGGTTGCTGATCGGGACGGTCGCGGTGGTCGCACTCGCCGTTATTGCGGCAATCGCTGGCGTCAATATGGCAGTTTGCCTCGTTATCCTCATGCTCGCGCCCGCCGTTACCGTCGTCGGCTATGAAATGGAGGGGTACCGCCATCAGGCAGATGCACTTGCGAAAGGGGGCCGCCGGACGGAGCACTAGCGGACTAATAGGCACATCCGTCGGAGCTCAGTTCACACAGACGGCCTCGAACCTCAGTCTCGACAACTTTCACATAATGGAGCACGCGCGCCATCGTATTTCGTTCTATCGACTCCGGGCATTTCTCGAGCGATGCCCGCGGATGACTTGCTCGACCAATTCCTCACCGAATCGCCTCGTCAAAGGGCCCGAGCGCAATAACAGGCGGTAATAAATCGCGCCAAAGATCGCGTCGTTCAGTAGTTCAGGTTCTGCCTCAGACCGCAACTCGCCTCCATTTTTGCCTCGCTGCAGATCGGCGATGGTAGCCGTCCGCCGGGGACTAACCCATCGGTCAAAGAACTGCTGAAGAACGCTTGGCTCGCTCTGGCTCTCGGCGATCAGTCCGGCCACGATCTTGCCGAAGGGCCCGTTGAAGGCGCCGATCAAGCTCCGAACTCGAAACCGCAGAGACTCTTCCGCGGTCCGGTCCGACGGCTTCTCCAGGTTAGGGGCCATCCGCTCGCAGAGCATGGCCAACACTAAGGTCGCCTTCGTGGGCCACCATTTATACAAGGTGGGTTTGCCGACCTTGGCCGTCTTGGCGACCTCTTCCATCGTCAAGTCGCGGACCGACTTTTCCTGGAGCAGAGCATATACGGTATCCATGATAGCGGTATGCGATGCCGCCATTTCGCTCGGCGGCCGGCCTTTGTGGCCGTGGTGAGATGAATTCTTCATAGAGTTAGTTTAACAGAACGTATCGTAAAGATATTGACCTTAGCGGGATTTGTCGCTTAATATAAAACGAAACGTAAAGTAAATATTAATGTCGGCCGGCTTCACCGGCTGAATCCCAAGTTCGCAAGCGCGTAAAGGAGAATGCAATGAACAATCAAATCCATACTTACGAGCCCCTCACTTCCGAAAATGCAGCGCTCGTCCTCGTCGATCATCAGGTCGGACTCATGACTGGCGTCCGTGATTACTCGACCGGAGAGTTGAAGCACAACGTAGTAGCCTTGGCAAAAGCGGCCAAGGCCCTAAAGCTGCCGATCGTCGTTACCACGACGGCGCGCGACAGTATGTGGGGGCCGACGTTCCCCGAACTCGTGGAGGCTCTGCCGGGAGTGGAGATCATCGATCGCTCGTCAGTCAACGCCTTCGATGATGAGCGGGTGGCCGGGGCCATCGCGGCAACTGGTCGCAAGAAGCTGATCTTCGCCGGCATCTCTCTGGAAGTCTGCGCGGCTTTTCCGGCCATCACTGCCATCGGCAAGGGCCTGGGCGCCTATGTGGCGGTCGATGCCTCGGGAACGTTCAGCGAGACCAAGCGCCTTGTCGGGCTCCTGCGCATGCTTCAGGCTGGCGTTATTGTCTCGGATTACGGGACCTTAATGGTGGAGATCCTCAGGGACAACGCGCGGCCAGAGGCTGGCGCGGTCTACGGAGCCATCGACATGCCGTGGGCCAAGCTCGTGGGGCAGATCGCCCAGGCTTACCGAAAGTAAGTGGACTGTTCTTTGGGCTATGTCTTCCCCCGGCATATCTTCTAGCCCTTTGTCCTGTCAGTCGCGCTGTTGGGAGGCCAGCATCGTATCGAACGCGAGACGCGCCATGGCCTCCCAACCCTCGAATCTAGTCAAGTCTATTGAACTGCTCCTGCTGCGCCCTGTGCTGCCTTCTCGATGAGAGAAGCGACAGCCTGTGGCTGCGACACATACACGGAGTGGCTGCCTTTGACCTCGACCACGGTTGACCCGGCACGTTTGGACATCGCACGTTGGGCGTCGGGGGGAATCATCTTGTCGTCCGTGGAGACCAGATACCAGCTGGGCTTTGTCTTCCACGCCGGCTGGCTAATCGCGCCGCTTAGAGCCTCGACGCCCCACGGCACCTGCGAGTCGGCCATGAACTCGGCAAGATCCGGACTTACATCCGCTGCGAATGACGACGCGAATTTTGCCTTATCGAGGAACAGATATCCATCCTGCGGCGGAAGTATTGGTGGGACCGGTGCGCCAGGTGGTGGATCCTTGATGAGGGCTGACACCGACTCTCCCTTATCCGGAGCAAACGCAGCGATGTAGACGAGGCCGGCTACTTTGGGGTCGTTGCCAGCCTCAGTGATGACGACGCCACCATAGGAGTGACCAACGAGAATGACAGGTCCATTCTGGGTTGCAAGCGCCCGCTTTGTTACGGCCACATCATCTGCCAGCGAGAAGGTCGGATTCTGGACGATCGTGACAGCATATCCACTTTTCTTTAAAGCCTTGTGGACGCCTTGCCAGCCGGAGCCGTCTACAAACCCACCGTGGACGAGAACAACATTTTTCACAACTGTCGATTGCATTGCGATCTCCTTTCGAAAGTTCGAGGATAAGTCGCGACGAGCCGCCACCCTAACTTACCGTAGAACTTCTTCGCGCGGTCAACATCCGCTATGGGGATCTCGACGGCCTCGAGTTTCATGTCGACTCTCGCGACGCTCTCGCTCTGGCGTCGTTACTACCGATTTCATATTTTAGGTTTGACATGTTTTCCCCTATGTTTCGATTTAGTGGTCGTCCGGTTTCTCCCGCATCCGTGCCTGGCCCGATTCACTTTTTCTTTGTCCGCGACGCATACTCCTCGAAGTGGTCAAGCGACGTCTGCGAATACTCACCCACTTCGATCAAGTAACCATCCGGATCCCGCATGTAACATCTCCATTCGTAGCCGTGATTGTCCAACGGCTCGGTCAGAAAATGCGCTCCTTTCGCACTCCATTTCTTGTAGCAATCCCGGATGTCCGCGACACGCAGATTTAAGAAACTGCTCACACGATTTAAATTCTGTGGTGTCTCGAGAATCACTTCTGGCTTGTCCGGCGTGGGCCCTCCGCCCGAGTTGAGAATAATCCAGGAGTTTTCCAGCTTGATGTAGCACGGATTTTCCGGCCTCACGACTTTCCCGCCGAGAATCCCCACGTAGAATTCCTTCGATTTTGCCTGGTCCTTTACTGTCAGAAAATGAGTGACGAAGAATCCTTTCTTTGCAATCGGTGCGTCTGCTGATTTCATTTCGCCTCCTCTCCTTAACCCTACCTCTGTACCCTACCGCTGTCCGTCTTCACGTATCAAATGGCCGTTGCATCCCTTCTCGGAGGCGATACAGGCGTCGAAGCCTTCAATCGGTGTCCACGGACTGCCATAGGCGTAGCTTGAACGGTTACACGTAGAATAAGATTATGGATAGCACGAACCTAGTGACCGACACGTCATCCGAACCGATCGCTTTTCCCCGTCTTACTGCGGAAGACCTCGCGTTGCTCAAACCGCTCGCGACTCCATGCACCTATGAGGACGGTCAAACAGTCTTCAACGCCGGGAGCGCCGATCTGGATCTATTTGTCGTCGAATCCGGTGCCATCGAGATCCTGAATCCCTCCAACGAGAATCGGCACGTCGTGACACACGGTCCGGGCCAGTTTGCGGGAGACATCGACCTGTTGACGCGCCGGCCTGTGATCGTAAGCGGCATCGCACGGGGGCACACACGGTTGTTGCGGGTTCCAGGCGGGCGGTTGCGCGAGGTGTTGAACAAACTGCCGCATCTCGGCGAGACGATGCTGATTGCCGCTCAGGAACGGCGTCGTCTTCTGACACAAACGGGCGTCGTTGGATTGAAAGTCGTCGGTCCGGGGAAGTGCCGCGATACGATGCTGGTGCGCGAATTCCTTTTCAAGAACTTCGTCCCGTTCACCTGGTACGACTCCGCATCCAAAGACGGACAAAAGCTACTTACAGGCTGGGGATCACCACAAAAGTCACCTGTTATTAAATTCGGCGATGGACGGCGCTTGATCAATCCGGAACTCCGAGCACTAGCGAGAGAGGCCGGGGTCTGGAGGGATTGCCCGACCGAGCCTCTGGATCTGGCGATTATCGGGGCGGGGCCGGCGGGGCTGGCAGCGGCAGTGTATGCCGCTTCGGAAGGCGTTTCCACGGTCGTTCTCGACCGGCTTGGTCCTGGCGGCCAGGCAGGATCATCATCCAAGATCGAGAATTTCATCGGTTTTCCCAGCGGCTTGTCCGGCTCGGATCTTGCCACCCGCAGCGTTCTTCAAATGCTTAAATTCGGCGCGAAGATGGCTGCACCGGTCGCAGTGGAGCGGATCGAGCCCAAAGCCACGGCGGACGACTTCCATGTTTTACATCTGGACTGCGGAACGCTGCTTCGCGCCCGCACGGTGCTGGTTGCCGCCGGCATAAACTGGCGAAAGCTCGATGCCGAAGGCGGAGAGCGTTTCGAATCCGCCGGGGTTCACTACGCGTGCACTGCTGTCGAGTCCGTACTCTATGACTCGCAGGATGTCGCAGTGGTGGGAGGAGGAAACCCCGCAGGACAGGCCGCAATGTTCATGGCCGAATGTTGCCGCACCCGCACTGTTTACTTGCTGGTCCGCAGTCGACTCGGACCCTCAATGTCGGAATATTTGGTCGGCCGGATTCGCGCTACTCCCAATATTTCCGTGCATGAGGGTGAGGAGATCGCGTCTGTAACTGGCGAGCGGAGACTGGAAAGCGTGGTGCTGCGGGGCTCGGGAACACTACCGATTTCCGCAGTGTTCGTTTTCATCGGCGCGGAACCGGCGTGTTCCTGGCTGCCCGACACTGTTGTGCGTGACAAGTTGGGTTATGTGCTCACAGGTATCGATGCGCTGCAATCCGGCCGTTGGCCCCTGAGCGACCGCGAGCCTTGCCCACTGGAAACCACCGTTCCCGGAATTCTCGCGGCGGGCGACATCCGCGCTGGTTCTACCAAACGCGTCGGCTTCGCCGTCGGAGACGGATCATTAGCCGTAACCTGCGTTCACAAGCTGATCGCTATCCGCCAGTAGGTGATGGATAAGGACCTGAAAGCCATGGTGGAGGGCCTGAGGCACACCCGGACACGGTAGCAACAGCCTGTTGCCCTACTGCAACAAAAGATTTTGCCGAACCCCTAAGCGTGGAAGATTGTGATTGACGTTTAACCGACGATAGGCCGTGGCTCTTCCGACCAGGCTAAAGGACAAAGAGAGGGGAAATGACAATTCATAGGTCACGCAATCGCGCGGATGGCCTCGCGTCCCTTTACGAGGCCGGGCAGCAGGTGCGGGAGCTGTAATGGCGGCGACGAAAGCCAAGCCGGGGGTGCCGTCGGTCGCGTCCGGGAACGTGATACGGGTCGCTTTTTGGATCGGGGTCGCCCTTGCCTTCGGAGCATGGGTCGCTGTCGCACGGGGTGCTACCGCTGCTGCGGAATACCACGCGGCGTACCTGCTCGAACTGTCGTTATCGGTCGACAACATCTTTGTCTTCGTGATCGTGTTTTCTGAGCTCCATATTCCCGCCGAAAACCAGCGTCGGGTACTGGCGTGGGGCGTCACGGGTGCGCTTGTCTTCAGAGCGGTAATGATCTTCGCGGGAATCGCCCTCATCCAGCGCTTTGAGTGGATCATGTACCCATTTGGGGCTCTCATCCTGTTCGCTGCGTGGCGGATGCTGTTCGCGGAGGAACGTGAACGGCGCGTCGTCGCGGGGGCCTGTGAAGTCTGCTCCACGTGGATTGCGCGGGTGGTGCACGTCAGTCCGGTATTGGACGGTCACCGGTTCTGGCGGAGCGATGGAGCGCGCCTCGTTGCCACTCCACTGTTTGTCGCTCTTGCCGTGATCGAGACGACAGATATCGTTTTCGCGCTCGATTCGGTTCCTGCAGTCTTGGCGATCACACGGAACCCGCTCATCGTGTACAGTTCGAACGTGTTGGCGATGTTCGGTCTGCGCTCGTTGTACTTCGTGGTGTCTGACGCGCTCGACCGGCTGCAGTCCCTGCGGCACGGCCTCGCCGCCGTGCTGGTGTTTACTGGCGCGAAAATGATCGGCAGTGAATGGGTCCACATCAGCCCGGGCGTGTCAGTCGGCATCATCGGCCTTGTGCTTGGTGTGACGATTGCCGTGTCGATGTGGCCGAGGCGGATCAGGACGACAGTGCCACGGTCGCGTCCGTGACGCCCGGCTGAATTCATCGCGATTTAGCAGTCAAAGGCTTGCTGGTGTTAACAATTGAGGGTGATAAAGCTATGGGTGGGGCGCTGGAAGTTCAGGCAAAACTTGTCGCGAATAACGTTATTTCAATCCTGTTGGCAGACACGGGGCACTGGCTGATGGAACAGCGCCCGATGGAAATCAAAGCCGCGTTAAAGAAACTCTTCGTCAATTGATTTATGACAGGCGGTAAAGAATCCCAACAAGAGAACCGTATCTTTAAGCGCCGTTCATCATTCTCGGCTCCGCGATCTGCAAAATTGCCTAACGCAGAAGGACATCGACGAACAGACCCTCCGCTTCAGCTCGGATAAGCATCCATCTTGGACGCGCTTAACGGCGCATGCGAGAATCTAAATCCGTGGCAAACGACTTGGAAAACGGTCCTAATGCGCTCGAACAAGTGCAACTGTCGGAGGTTAGACTTCGCCAGGTGATCGATACGATACCGACGCTCGCCTGGTGCAATCTCGCAGACGGCGCGAACGAGTTTCTCAACAAACGATGGCACGAATACACAGGTCTCCAGCCTGAAGAGTCGAATGGCTGGGGCTGGCAAGCTGCGTTCCATCCCGATGACCTCTCCCCCTTGATGGAAAAGTGGCGACAGCTGTTGGTTTCAGGAGAATCAGGCGAGATCGAAGCCCGACTTCGCCGACACGACGGAGTCTTTCGTTGGTTCCTCATTCGAGTGGAGCCATTTCGCGACGAAGCGGGAAAGATCATCCGATGGTACGGAACCAGCACCGACATCGAAGCTTTGAAACAAATTCAAGAAAAACTACGCGAGGATGAACGCGAACTTCGCCGCATCACAGATGCAATACCACAGACGATCGTGGTGCTGGACCCCAGCGGGGCGCCAATATACGCGAATCGAGCGACACTGGATTACACCGGCCTCAACATTGAAGATGTGGTTGCTCCGGATTTTCGGGAACGAATCTTCCATCCGGACGATCTGGAGCGATTGCGAAGTGACCGAAACGTGTCGCTTGAACGGGGCCTTCCCTTCGAAGCCGAACAGCGCGCGCTTCGAAGGGATGGCCAATACCGCTGGTTCCTGATTCGGTACAACCCTTTCCGAAATGAGCAAGGACAGCTGATTCGCTGGTACGCAACCGGTACCGATATTCATGAACGCGTCAGAATGGAAGAGAGAACACGCAACGAAAATCTTGCGTTGCGTGAGCAGATCGATCGGGATTCGATGTTCGAGGACATCGTCGGTTCGTCGGATGTGCTTCGCAAAGTGCTTCGACAAGTGACCAAGGTGGCACCCGCCGATTCCACCGTTTTGCTTTTGGGCGAAACCGGCACGGGAAAAGAACTGATCGCGCGGGCCATTCATAAGCGATCGAGTCGCGCAGAACGTGCATTCATGGCTGTGAACTGCGCCGCGATCCCACCTTCCCTCATTGCTTCCGAACTCTTCGGGCACGAAAAGGGCGCCTTCACGGGCGCGACTCAACGGCGCCTCGGCCGTTTTGAATCGGCTCATGGCGGCACACTTTTTCTGGATGAAATCGGCGACCTACCCGCCGAAATCCAGATAGCTTTATTGCGCGTCCTGCAGGAACGGGAAATCGAACGCATCGGCAGTAACCGGGCAATTGCCGTGGATGTGAGAGTGGTGGCTGCGACTCATCGCGATTTGAAAGCGCTCGTTGCCGAAGGAAAGTTTCGCGCCGATCTCCTATATCGATTGAATGTGGTGCCGATCGAGGTACCCACACTGCGCGGCCGCGCGGATGACATTCCTCTGCTGGTGGAGTACTTCATCGATCGTTTCGGGAAAAGACTGGGAAGGAAGTTCAGACGAATCGATAAAAAGACCATGAAGGTCTTTCAGTCGTATCACTGGCCAGGAAACGTTCGCGAACTGCAGAACGTGATCGAGCGGGCGGTGATCCTAAGCGAAGGCGACACTTTCTGCGTCGATGAAACTTGGCTCAGCGTCCAGACGCCACGGTTCACAAGGCCGACAGTTGCACTGAGTGGCGCGCTCCTCGGCCACGAAAAGGAAATGATTGAAGCCGCACTTGCACAGAGCCAGGGCCGCATCTCCGGACCCACGGGCGCGGCCGTGAAACTCGGACTCCCGTCGCAGACACTCGATTCGAAAATCAAGCGGCTGAAAATCAACAAATCCCGCTTCAAAGATCCCGCCGCGTTTTCCTGATCCGTCAGGAATTCCTCAAATATCGGGACCATCGGCGGATCTAAGTCACGCCGTTCCAACTCATCTCCATTGGCGCTTGGGTTGCACCTCAGATCGATACTCGGAGCAAATCATCCATTGACGCTGAGAATCGAACGTACTTCGGGCCGGCGCAGGACTCGGATTCGCTTAAGCGGGGAGTTTCGCGTGGGCCACATTGATCAGGTGAAAGCCGAACTCATAAGCGCCGGACGGCCGATCGCGCTGGATCTGGCGGAAGTGGGCCTTGTGGACGTCGAGTGCATTCGCTTCTTGAACGCGTGTGAAGCAGACGGAATCCCGGCAGAGCACTGTTCACCTTATGTCCGGAAATGGATGTCTCGTGAACGAGGAGAAAAGGAGAGGATATGAAATCGAAATCGCCAGAAACCAAACCAAGCATCGTGTTCTGCCACGGACTCTGGGCCGATGGCTCGTGCTTCAGCAAGCTGATCATTCCCCTTCAGGCTGAGGGGTATGAGTGTCTTGCAGCGCAGTACGGCCTCAACACAACGGCAGAGGACGTCGCCTTGGTGAAAGCAACGATGGGCCGGGTCAGCGGCCCAGTCATTCTCGTCGGCCACTCCTACGGCGGAAGCGTTATCACCGGTGCCGGAACCGACGATCGCGTTGTCGGCCTGGTTTATATCTGCGCGCTCGCTCCGGACGCCGATGAAACGTCTCAGACGCAACAGTCCAAGTTCCCGAGGACCGACGTCTTCTCCCAAATTGAAGTCGTGGACGGACGTATCTGGCTGCGTCCGGAGGGCACGAAGTATTTCTGCGGAGACCTTTCGGAGCAGGAGCAGAAGCTCGTTTGGGCGACCCAGGGCGTCCCCCAACCCGACCTGTTCGAGGCGAAAGTCGGGGGAACCGCTTGGAAGTCGAAGCCGAGCTGGTACATCGTCGGCAAGCAAGACCGCACCGTGCATCCCGATCTGGAGCGCGCCATGGCCAAGCGCATGGGCGCAACCACCTATGAGCTCGACAGCAGCCATGTGCCGATGCTCTCCCAGCCCGAACGCGTCATCGACGTGATTCGAACCGCCGCGAAAGCCATTTCAGCTTGAGGAGGAGAGATTTGATGGAAGGAGAACTCAGGCCAACGACAGGACCCGTGAAAAAAGACAGTGCACAGCCTCGCATGAACGTACCAAGCACTGATAAGGCAAGCAACACTACGGCTACAACGCAATTTCTCTCAGTGCAGAACGAAAGATATGCGTATCGGCGCTTTGGAAGCGGCTCCCAACCGCCGCTCCTGCTTTTGCAGCACTTCACAGGTACCCTCGACAATTGGGATCCTGCCGTAACCGATCCATTCGCGCAGCGGGGCGAGGTCATTCTGTTTGAAAGCGCAGGTATTGGGCGGTCAACTGGCAAGGTGCCGGAAACAGTGGCGGGTATGGCAAAGCACACCCTTGCCTTCCTGGATGGCCTGGGTCTGGATACCTGCGACGTTCTCGGATTTTCTCTAGGTGGCATGGTCGCACAACAAATGGCGCTGGATCGTCCCTCGATCTTCAGAAGAATCATCCTTGTCGGAACAGCTCCGCGAGGGGGCGAGGACATCATGCACCTGGAAAAACCCAGCCTGTCCGTGCCTCTGCATGATCCGAGCCTCAAGGGTTACGCCGTCCTGCAGAAGATCTTTTTCGCTCCAACTGCATCGAGCCAGGCAGCGGGCGAAGCCTTCATCAATCGGCTGCTGCAACGACGGGAGGACCGAGAACCCATCGCGGGACCGGAGGTGGCGCAATCTCAAATGATGTCGTTTCGGGACTGGGAGAAGTTCACAGGCAAACGCTTTGCCGACTTGGCGACCATCCGCCAGCCAACCCTCGTCGTGAATGGAATTCACGACGAAATGATTCCCATCAAAAACTCCTACTGGCTGGCCGAAAACTTGCCCAACGCGGTCTTGCTGGCGTATCCCGACTCTGGACACGGCTCACTGTTCCAGTTTCACGAGCCCTTCACGCAACAAGCGATGGCCTTCCTCGCTTCCAACTCACCGTTCGCTCCCTACTGAGTTGGTGTCGGCTTGTGGATGATTCTGAGATGGACCGTAGCCCGGAAGCAGTTCAAACAGGGATAGTCAAATGATACAGAAGATCGAAATCGAGCGAATCAGCATCATCACTTCCAAGAGTTTCGATGCTGTGGAGCGATCAAATGACAAAGGATGAGGTGTTAAAGATCCACACGGATCGATTCCTGGGCGCACTCAGAGGCCAGAACTACGCGGCGCTGGAAGCGTTGTACTCGGACGATTACATCCTGGTGCGCCCGGATGGTTCGGTTCTGAATAAGCAGGAAGTGTTGCAAGAGCTCCGGAACAACGGGCTGACGTTTCATTCGATCGATCTTCTGCAGAGCTTGGTCCGGATCTACGGCTCAACAGCCTTAGTCACCGGCGAAAGTAGAACGGTTACATCACGGCATGGCGTGGAGAATCGAGCACACTTTCGATTCATCGCCGTATATGCACGAGACGGCGAGTCGATCCGGCTTGTTCATTTTCAAAGTACCAATCTTGCTAGGTAAGCCCGCGGTATCTGTGTCGCGGAACATCGGAGACAGAATTATGGAACAGACTTCGGAAAACGCACTTCTACACTGGGACGTCTTCGTGACGCCAGGCATACCCATTGTCACTCGCGACCTGCCTCCGGGCGTAAGAGAGGCACATTTTCAGGCGATGGCGTCAACCCTCATTTATGGCATGCGGGACGCCGTCCTCGTGGATACCTTTATGACGGTCAGGCAGGCCACTGCTCTGGCAGACTGGGTTGTAGCTAAAGGTAAAAACCTGACGACCATCTACATTACACACGGTCATGGAGACCACTGGTTTGGAATCGGCACTCTTCTTGAACGATTCCCAATTGCTAGAGCAGTCGCAACCTCCAATGTGGTGAAAGTCATGCGCCAGCATGCTTCCCCAGAGCGCCTCAGAATCTGGAAGGCGGCCTTTCCAGACCAGATTCCGAACAGGCTGGTGATCGCGGAGGACCTCAACGGGAATGTAATCGATTTGGAAGGGCGTGAATTAGTCGCCGTGGAACTTGGTCATACCGATACTGATTCCACGACCTGTCTGAATGTCCCTTCTATCGGACTGGTGGTTGCCGGCGACGCCGCCTACAACGATGTCCACCTCTATCTCGCCGAGTCAAATGCCCAGACACGACGGGAATGGATCTCTGCACTCGACAAAACTGAGTCGCTCAAGCCACGCGCAGTTGTCGCAACACATAAGCGACCTGAAAACGACGACAGTCCCGAGATCATCGAACAGACGCGGCAGTACATCCGTGATTTCGACCGCCTGGCGGGAACGACGACGACTGCTCAGGAGCTGTACGACAAGATGTTGGAGCTCTATCCGAACCGGATCAATCCTGGGTGGGCGCTTTGGAGTTCGGCAAGCGCAGTCAAGTCATGAATCAGGCCTCGATTCACCTCGCTCCAGCACACGGCAGATGCGTGCGCCGCAGTCTCGTTCCCTCGCTATGAGAGCGCGTCTTCGTTTGGAGCGCACAGGGCAACATTGTATGGTCACTAAGGTCGTTATGACGGCCTTCGAACATCAGGTACCTGCTGAACGGCATTCGAGGCGAAATCGTCAACGGTCAGCGGGCCGCCTGTTTGTTGATGATCGTACTGGCGTTCGTGAACGACTTGTGCACCGTTCCATACGCGCAGAGTCCGCCAGGTTAGCGTGCACGCCCTACCGGACGCCCCAACCAAATCCAGTGTCCACGCCGAATGCGTTTCGATCGCTGCATCGGCAGGAAGCGCAGTTTCACGAATGGAGACAGACAAGCCGGCGACTTCGGCCATCACATGAAGCGGCACCAGAAAATTGAAGAGAAGGGACCTCACCCGCGACTTTCCACGAACGGGTTCCCCTGTCACGTCGCTACTCACCTCGATATCGTCGGCATAAAAGGTGTCGAAGATCTCGATGTGCTCTTCGAAGCTATTGCTGATATCGGCATGAATAATTGCCTCATTAAGAAGACGCTCCAATGTCTGTGAACTTGTATATTGCTGGGCTCTGGATTCTCTCATTTAACTCTCCTTAAACTTGGGGACGCCCAAACGTTTTTGCTGACGCCGCCAGGATTTGATCGGACAATTCGGAATCATCAACCGCGCGCGAAAGGATCAGTGCCCCGATAAGTCCCGCCATCGTTGCCAGTGCACGTTCACGGCGCGCTTGCGCCGACCGTCCCGGCAGCAAGCGGACGAGCTTGTCAATCGTGGTTCGGAAGCCTTCTGTCATAGCATGGCGAACGGTTCGTGGCTGTCGGACAATATCGGAACCCAGCGCGGCGAAGAGACAACCATGGGCGCGATCGGCGCGATGTTCCGCTGTGAGATAGTTCCTCACGGCCGTCTCAAAACCACCTTTTTCTGAGGCACTGATCCATGAATCCCATGATCCCCGCAGTGCGCACGTACAAGCCTCCGCAGCCAAATCATCCTTCGAGCCGAAATGGCCATAGAACCCGCCGTGAGTTAATCCCGCCTTTTTCATAATGTCAGCCACACCGACTCCATCGAAGCCGTGTTTCCGATAGAGCGCGCTTGCAACTTCCACGACTCTCTCTCGGTTTGCTGCCTTTTCCGTCCGGGATACTCTCATTGCCAACCTCCGATTTAAAAACTCCATTGACACTATACATGATGCGCGTCATTAATAACTATAGATGATGTCCGTAATGAATAGGCTTTCGCGAAGACTTCAGACAAAGCAGGAGGGCTAGAGGAATGGTTACGCGAACGATCAACGGAGGTAGTGCTATGAATTCACCAGTTGTTGGGAGTAGAAACGTGCTCAAGAGAAATGCGATTCGCTTTGCCGCCGCTCTCCTGGCAGGGCTGGCCAGCTTTGTCGGCGGTCCGAACGAGGCTCTGGCTGCCGCACCGCAACATCATGATCAGGTGCCGGGCTTCTACCGACTGAAAGTCGGCGATCTCGAAGTGACGGCCCTATACGATGGTACCGGCGTATTCGATCCGCACTGGCTGAACGGAACGAAGGCGACGAATGATGGTGTTGAAAAGGCACTGCACGAAGATCCGCACATGCTGGATGTTGCGGATACGGGTTTCCTGATCAACACCGGCAAGCAACTAGTCCTCGTCGATGCGGGTGCCGGCAGTTGGTGGGGTGGTGGAGCATTTGGGCGCTTGGCGGGTAGCCTCCGCAGCGCAGGCTACACCCCGGAAGAAGTCGACATCGTTTTGGTCACGCACCTCCATTCCGATCACGTCGGCGGCCTGACCACTCAGGACGGAAGGCGCGTCTTTCCAAATGCCGATGTTTACGTCGCGAAGGCTGAAAGCGACTTTTGGTTGTCGCCGGAAATCGCTGCTAAGGCGCCGAAGGATGCGCAACCGTTCTTCCAGAGTGCGCAAGCCATCGCAGCGCCGTACATCAAGGCCGGTAAGTGGCACACGTTTAGTGGCTCCGAGCCAGTGGTCGACGGCATGCAACTCGTCCCGCTGGCTGGTCATACCCCGGGACATACCGGCTTTGAATTTTCCTCAAAGGGACAAAAGATCCTGTTTTGGGGCGACATCGTCCATGTACTGCGGGTCCAGCTGCAGCATCCCGAGGTCACCGCGATTTTCGACATCGACCAGACCGCGGCTGCGGCGAAGCGGCATCAATTGCTGCCGAAGCTCGAGCGCGAGGATATTTTGATCGCGGGGCCCCATATGAATTTTCCTGCCGTGGGTCGCTTGCGCAAGGAGGGGAGTGTGTATAGATGGGCGCCGGTGGTATTTACCGACCAATGGGTCGAAAATGCGCCTTCACCGCAAAACTAATGCGTCAGAAGAGGAGTTTAGATATGCGATTCGAAAGGGCCATGATGACTTCAAGACGGGAGTTCCTATCGAATGCCCTCGGCACTGCTCTCGTAACGGCCTCGACTTGGCCAATCCGAGCTGAAGCCCGTTCGATGCAGGAACAATCCGACAGCAGTACCTCCAAATCCCGGCGTACAACTCAAAACATATCGCTGAGGTGGGATGTGTTCTTGGCGCCCAGCATACCTGCCATCACGAGCGATTTGCCCCCAGGCGAAAAACAGCGGCCGTGGCCGCCTATTTCGTCAACTCTTATTTCCGGGGAGCGGGACGCTGTCCTCGTCGACACCCCTATTACCGTCGAGCAGGCGCGCGCCCTGGCGAATTGGGTTGCGGCCCGCGGAAAGAATCTGACGACGATCTACGCCACCCATGGCCATGGCGATCATTTCTTTGGCACCAGCACAGTTCTGGAGCAATTTCCAGGCGCCCGTTTCGTCGCGCTGCCGGAAGTGATTAAGATTATGCGCGAGCAAGCATCGGCAGAGTCTCTTGCTACCTTTTGGAATCCGCGCTTTCCCGGCCAGATTTCCAGCCAGCTTGCAATCGCGGAAGAGTTGACTGGAAACGTTATTAACTTAGAAGGCCAAGATTTAGTCAGTGTGCCGCTTGGGTTTACCGATACTGCCAGCACAACGTGCCTTCATGTTCCGTCGATAGGTTTAATCGTCGCGGGTGATGCCGCCTACAACGGCGTTCACTTACATCTGTCAGAGTCGCCCGATCAACAGAAACGTCAAGAGTGGATTGCTGCTCTCGACAAAATGGAATCGCTTAAGCCGCGCGCAGTGATTGCCGGACATAAGCGCGTCGGGAACGTTGACAGCCCCAAGATCCTCGGCGAGACGCGGAGATATATCCGCGATTTCGAGCGCCTTGCAATGCAGACGAGGACCCCTCGGGAACTATATGACCAAATGCTCAAGCTCTACCCTGACTGGGGCAATCGAGGTGCGCTTTGGACTTCAGTGGGTGCCGTCAAACCGTGATTTGACCAGAGTGATTCACCGCAAATTCGCTCGGTGAAGGAGGGGATAACGATCATGCGTGCAATGAGTGCAGAAGGATTCAGCGGCTACAAGGATTTGAAGCTAGTGGACATTCCAAAACCGCCAGTCTCGGATGGACGAGTACTAGTAAGAATCACAGCGGCCGGGGTCACGCCACTAGAGCACACCATTCTGTCGGGGGGATACCCACGGGCGAAAGCACCACTGGTCTTGGGTGGAGAGGGAGCCGGCGTGGTGGAGGAGGGAGGGGGAACAGCCTTTCCTGTCGGTTCGCGTGTGATGTTTACGGGGCCGTATGGTGTTTCAGAGAATGGAACCTACAGTGAGTGGCTTGCTGTCCGCAAAGAGAACCTTTGTTTGATTCCCGACAACATCGAGGATCTTTCGGCTGCCGGTGTTCCCGTTGCGTATCTGACCGCCCAAATGACACTGAGCTTTGCGGGATTTGCAAAGGGCAAGACGGTGCTGTCACCTGCCATCGGAGGTTCTGTCGGAAACGCAGTCACTCAGATAGCGAAGGCGCAAGGGGCGAAACACGCGATATCAACCACGACTAACCATTCGAAGGCGCAACAAGCACGCTCTCTCGGTTTCGACGAGGTAATCGACCTTTCTGTGGAGAAGCTTAGAGACGGCGTTCGCCGGATCACGGAGGGTTATGGCGCCGATATCGTGATCGACGCAATGGGCGGAGAAATCTTGAGCGAATCTCTCGGCGCACTCTCTATCGGGGGAAGTCTGACTACATTGGGCTACGCCGCAGGCCGCAAGACAACCATCGACGTCACGGATCTCATCTGGAAGCGCGCTAGTATGAAGAGCTTCTCCCTGTTCTCGCAACCCGCGGAGGTATGGACCACCGCATGGACCGTCATTTTTTCATTACTTCAATCCGGTGCGGTCAGGCCCATCGTGGCAAAGACGTTCCCGCTGGCTGAGGCGGCAGATGCTCTGCGTTACCTCGTTGAGGGCCGCCCCTTCGGCAGGGTCGTGCTCACAATCTGACAGCCTTTGACGAGAGGCTCGAATCAATCATTGCGGGATGGATACCAATGAAGAAGTACAAGATCGCTGTTCTGGACGATTACCAAAATGTGGCGCTTGAGAGCGCCGATTGGTCGGTGCTCCGGGACCGAGCGGACATCGCCGTATTTCAGAACCACCTCGCCGACCCGGACGCCGTGATTGAGCGGTTGCTGCCTTTCGATGTCGTTTGTGTCATGCGCGAGCGGACCCCACTCCCCCGCGACGTCATTGAGCGCCTCCCCAATCTCAAGCTCATTGCCTCGACAGGACCTGGCAACGCGTCGATCGATGTCGCTGCCGCGAGCGATCATCGGATCGCAGTGGTACACACCGGGTATAGGTCGGACCCGACGATCGAATTGACCTGGGCGCTGATCTTGGCCTCCGCGCGACATGTCGTGACGGAGAGCAACTCCGTCCGTTCCGGCGGCTGGCAACAAACAGTGGGCACGGATCTCCGTGGAAAGACCCTGGGCGTTCTGGGACTTGGGCGGATTGGATCACAGGTCGCGCGGGTAGGGAGCGCGTTTGGAATGAATCTGATTGCTTGGAGCCAGAACATGACGCCCGAGGCCGCTAAAGCCGCGGGCGCAATCCGGGTTTCCAAGGACCAGTTGTTCGAGCGGGCCGACATCCTGACGATCCATTTGGTGTTGAGCAGCCGTACGCGCGGCCTGGTAGGGGCTCCGGAGCTGGAGAGAATGAAGCCAACGGCCTTGTTGATCAATGCGTCGCGCGGGCCGATCGTCGACGAGCAAGCTTTGATCAGCGTGTTGAAGAACAAGCAAATCGCCGGCGCGGCGATCGACGTATTCGACATTGAGCCGCTGCCTCCGTCTCACCCCTTCCGGACGCTGGACAACGTACTGGCAACGCCGCATATCGGCTACGTATCGCATGGTCTTTACAAGACGTTCTACGAGGATACTGTCTCGAATATTCGGAAGTGGCTCGACACCAAAGCACAAGTGACAGGGAGTGGTTGACAGGAGATGGAATCATGGGAAACGAAGGCACTTATGTAGCTCTCGGGCTGAAGGCATGGAAGGCCCAAATCGAGCGGGCAGATAAGCTTTTTGGAAGCCTCTCATCCGAGGAGGTCCTGCGGGAAATAGCGCCTGGCAGGAACAGGCTGCTTTATTTATGGGGGCATCTCACCGCCATACACGACGCGATGCTGCCGCTGCTGGGCTTGAGAGAACGACTTCATCCCGAGTTTGATGTCGCCTTCGTCTCGAATCCCGACAAGTCGCGCGCCGACATTCCTTCGCACGAAGAGGTTCACCGGGCATGGAACGTTGTTAATGCTGAATTGTGGAACGGGTTTGAAAAAATGTCCTGGTCCGACTGGGTCCAGCGGCACTCTGCGGTATCGGAAGAAGATTTCGCCAAAGATGCTTCGCGCAATCGCTTCTCCATCCTACTAAGCCGCACGAACCATCTGTCCTATCACCTCGGCCAAGCGGTGTTAGGACTCAAGTGATCGAGCGTGAGGCATCGGAGCTGGAGAGTTCCAGCTCAGCAACAACGGAGAAAGATAATGAGCAAAAGACTCGAAGGCAAGACCGCCGTCATCACCGGCGGGACAGAAGGGATTGGGTTGGCTACGGGAAAACTCTTCGCCAAAGAGGGTGCCTATGTCTTCATCACGGGCCGCCGCCAGAAGGAACTCGACGAGGCCGTGAAGGCAATCGGCACCAACGTTTCTGGAGTTCAGGGAGACGTTGCCCAATTGTCTGACCTTGATCGTCTTTACGAGACCGTCTCTAAGGTGAAGGGGCGAATCGATATTGTTTTCGCCAACGCCAGCGTCGGCGAGTTTGTTCCCTTTGGGGCCGTCACCGAAGAGCATTTCGACAAACTATTCAACATCAATGTGAGGGGAACGCTGTTCACCGTGCAAAAGGCCTTACCCCTACTGAATGATGGCGGCTCTATCATTCTCAACGGCTCTGTCGCGAGTGTTAAGGGTACCGCCGCCTTCGGCGTCTACGCCGCGAGTAAGGCTGCAATCCGCTCTTTCGTGCGAACCTGGACTACAGATCTGAAGGACCGTCGTATCCGCTCAAACGTTGTTAGTCCGGGTCCGATCAATACGCCGTTTGCGAGCCGGCAATCTGCAGACGTGATTGCGCGGATTGTGTCCACGATCCCGATGGGACGCATGGGGGAGCCCGAGGAAGTTGCTAAGGTGGCGTTATTTCTCGCTTCGGATGACTCCAGTTTCGTCACGGGTATCGAACTATTCGTTGACGGCGGCAGAGCCCAGATCTAATCGAAATGGCGGGAGACTTTTTTGGCGGGATCACACGGAAGGCCCGAGCGACGGCGTTGACGTCCAAAGCAGACAGGCCATGAATGGAAGGGCCTCTGGGAAAAGAGAGTTGTCCAAGCGTGGTAAGACGGTCGCGGTGACGGCAATCCCAAGTTCTTTTGCGGCCGCCATATTAATCGAAGCGTTACGTGCCCCGGTTGATGCGATCAACTTGAGATTCGGAAGAGGTTGGAGTATCTCTCGTTGTAGCGAGGAGTCGTGTTGGCCGTTTACTCTTGCTCGCGAAACACCTGCCCGTAGGTCTTGCCATAGGGATAAAACCCATCATGCTCACCCCGTTCCCAAGCTGCTTTCAGTTCGGGCCTGGTGATATCCCAGTCCGGACGGCATTTCTTTAACACGGCACGCAGGTCTTGCCGAAGCTCTTCGATGGTCGGGCGGCCAAAAAACCAGTAGCCATTGTAGACGTTGAATATAACCAGACCAGGTTCAAGGACGATCACATGTGGGATCATCGGATCGTGTTCGGGGTCCGTATACTCGGCGATGTCGAGATCCTTCTGAACCTTGCGTCCGGGATCGGATAAAAAGGTCCAATGAGCGCCAACGCCCGTGCGGTACTCATTCGTCGTAAGCATGTTGTCCGTACTGATAGTGACCAGGCGGCAGTAACCGACTTCCATCTCGTGGTGAAGTTGAACCAGACCCTCGGCCTGGCGCCGATCCTTCGGGCAGTATCCTCCCCGGCTCAGCACCAGGATCATGGGATCTGGCCCCTGTAGATCCGAAAGCTTGCGACGTTTGCCCGTGTGATCGGTCAGTTCATAATCGGGGAATACTGCACCAGCCACAATGTCCGCTCTCATGCTGTTCAACCTCCTCTAAGACAATTCGACGTATCGGTTTTTTGTCGGCCAATCCCTTAGGTCGCGAACTTGTCGCCGAACATTGGTTGACCACTCTTTGATTGTTCTTCTGTGACCTCGTCTTGGATCACATCCCAATGCTCGACTAGAATTCCGTCCTCGATGCGAACGATGTCCGCTGAAATCCAGTTCACAAGCTTGCCGAAGCCCGAAAATCGCCCGTGCACGATCACAAAATCTTTTTCGGCCACGATCGTTCCGGGTTCATACTTCAGCGTCGGCGGAAGGCTCTTGATGAGATCGAATAGGCCTTCACGGCCTGGCCCGATATGAGCGCTGTGCTGGATATAGTCGGGCGACCAATAGCGCTCAGCCGCTGCGTAGTCCCGCTTATTGAACAGCGTATCGAAAGCCTCAAGGACAAGCGCTTTATTCTTCGATTCAATCGTCTGATTCATTCTTTTTCTCCTGACGCGGCAAACCGGGTTGCGACCTAAAGGAACATTACTGGGCTGATTTGCCGCCATCCACGGGGTACAACGCACCCGTGATGAACGACGCCTTGTCGGACGAGAGAAAGACGATCGTCTGCGCGATCTCTTCGGGTCTCCCTACTCGTTTGAGCGGCACGGTCGCTGTCAGACCCGCCTTTCTTTCGTCAGTACCTGTGAAGCGGTTCAGCATCCCAGTGTCGATTGGACCCGGGGCCACCATGTTAATGCGTACCCCTGACGAAGCGGCTTCGAGTGCGGCCGACTTGGTCAGTCCTTCGACCGCATGCTTGCTCGCCGAGTATAAGGACGCGCCAGCGGCGCCGGTACGGCCGTAGGTGGACGAAATGTTGACGATGCTGCCGCTTCTCTGCGCAAGCATCACGCGCATTTCATGCTTCATGCTGAGCAACGTACCAAGGACATTTGTGTCGAAAGTCGCGGCGTAGGTTTCGGCAGTCTGTTCCGTCAGCGGGCCGGGTGTGCCTTCGGTTCCGGCGCAATTCACCGCAGCGTCGAGACGACCAAAGCGCGAGACCGTCTTATCGATCAGGTTGCGCACGTCGTCCTCGTGACGCACGTCGGAACGTAGGAATTCGGCCTCAGTGCCACGTTTCTGGAGTTCGGCGGCTAATTTTTGGCCTTCGTCATCGCGTCGTCCAGAAATAACGACGCGGGTGCCTTCGCGCGCGAAAGCCAGGGCGGTGGCGCGTCCAATACCTGTGAGTGCGCCAGTGACCAAGACAACGGGGGTAGTCATAAGATTTCTCCTTCACACTAAACCAATGAATATCAGTCGTCAGCGGTGCTGGTCGTAACCGTGGCGATCCTGTCGCTTTCAGTCAGAAACCGGTTTGTTTCAAAAACAAAATCCTCGTGATTCTCATACCAAGATCCATGGTTGGCGTCGGGATACAGGATCAGCTTGGCGTTCGGCATGTTCTGAACCAGATAGAGTGAATTCACCGTGTAGACAATGACGTCGTGGTTGCCGCTCACGACCAAGGTTGGCTGCTTGATGTTCTCAAGGTACGCAAAGCGCTCTCCAGGATGTGTGCCCCATTGCCCAACAGCTGCAATTTGCGCCGGAGCGACCTTATCGTTGATTGGAACGTCGCGATTTTCGGTGCGTGACAAGTACCGCTTCAGGAAGTCGCGACCTGCGGCTTGGCTCTTCTCAGAGTTCGTGAAGAAAACCTTGAGCCATAGATTCTCGGGCGGATCGTAGGTAGCGCCGAAGATGGCGGCCGTCTCGGGCGTGATGTGTCCCTGTCCGTTTCCCGCGTCGTGATTGCGCGGTGCGGTTCCGACAAGGATGAGTTTGCGAACGAGCTCCGGACGATCGAGTGTAATTTGCTGAGCGACCATCCCACCGATCGAGAAGCCGAGAAGATCAACTTTCGTCAATCCGAGACCATTGAAGAACGCTGCGGCGTTCTTCGCCATGCCTGCAAACGTTGTTGGCACTTCGCCGCTCGAACTCGCGACACCCGCATTATTGAAGATGATGACCTCACGCTCCTTGGCAAGCCCGTCCAGAACAGCAGGGTCCCAGTTGTCGAGGTTTCCGGTAAAGTGCTGGTTAAAGACAAGGGGCAAATCGCTTCGCTTGCCCCAGCGCCGATAAGCGAAGCGAATGCCGTTGGCCTCAACAAACTGAGTGGGAACTGTCGTCGCTGTGCTCATGGTCTAGTCCTCTCCTCCTATGGGCCCACCACGCACTGCGTCGGATATGAGCGCCAGCGCTGCTCTCGCGCAATCGACGTCGTTCTGCACCGTGGGCGCCCCACTCACCCCGATCGCCCCGACAATTTCTCCGTCCACCTTAATGGGAAATCCTCCTCCGTACGCCGCCACACGCGCAAGCGTTGGGATGCCGGCCAAAAGCGACGGGTCGCCTTGGATAAAGTTGAAAAAGTCCTGAGTGGAGACGCCGAACAGAGCTGTGTACGCCTTATTCTGCGCAATCTCGATGGAAAGGAGCGGGGCCCCATCCATCCGGCTGAATGCCTTGAGATTGCCGCCGTCATCAAGAATCGCTACGTTTTCGCTAACGCCAATTTCTCTGGCTTTCGCCACGGCTTTATCCACCATTTTCTGTGCTAGCTCAGAAGAGATGCTGTGTTTCTTCACCACATTCGCCATTGGACACCTTCCCTTCACTTGATGTGCGTTGGCTCAGGCATTCATTCCGCCATCAACGGTAAGATTCGACCCGGTAATGTAGGAGGACTCTGGCCCGGCGACGAACGCCACCAAGGCGGCGACCTCTTCAACATGCCCATATCGGTCGAGCGCTGTGGCGGCCTTTTGCGGTACCGCCCAATCGCCCGCGGCGGGATTCAAATCCGTGTCGATTGGACCCGGTTGCACGTTATTGACGGTGATGCCCCGGTCCCCGACCTCTCTAGACAGAGCCTGAGTGAAGATCTTGACGGCACCCTTGGTGGCCGAGTAGGGGACAAGCCCCGGCACTAAGACATGCTCACCCGCAGCCGAACCGATCATGATGATGCGGCCGCCGCTCTTCATATGCTTCAGAGCTGCCTGCGTCGCGACCAGTGTTCCGCGGACATTGATGTCAATCACCCGGTCCAGTTCCTCCAGCGTGGTTTCCTCGAATCGCTTTGGAATGGCCGTGCCGGCATTATTAACAAGCACATCAAGTCGGCCGAAGGTCCAGACTACCTTTTCGACCGCGGCTTCGACGGCACCGGCATCAGTGGCGTCCGCCTGAATTGCGATCGCCTTTCGGCCAACGCGTTCAATCTCCTTAACAACCGAGGCGGCCGCGTCGGCACCTTTCGTGTATGTGATGGCCACGTCCGCTCCGTCCGCGGCCAAACGCTTCGCGATTGCAGCGCCAATGCCCCGCGAGCCGCCCGTAATGAGTGCAATCTTTCCTTCCAAGTTCTTGGACATTGTCTTTCTCCATTCTTGCTATCCGTAGTTGAACAATTGCAACGGCGATGCCGTTTGCAAGCCGTTGATTAGTGGACTTTGTTATCTGGAGGAGAGGCTTCGATTTCAGCGTTTGCTGAAATTTCGGCATTGAACGATCGGTTCGTAGTTACATGACCGGCTGCGCATGCAAGCCCGTTAGGGCGCAGCCATCAAGAGAAGGTTGAGGGAGGGGAAAAGTCAGTGTCCGCGTTCAAGCTCTATGGCGATCCAGTGGCGTATATAAGGAGAGCAACCGGTAAGCTTGACGCCCTTCGCTTTGCACGCTCCGAGAAAGCGAACCACATCGACGTCTACCAGATCGACTTCCACTAGATCCAGCGCAACAGGGGGCTCGCTGTTCTTGATCTGCGCATTTAATTCGTCTAGATGCTCCGCTCTCACCCGGCCAATCAATCGAATGGTTGTGATGTTCCTATCAAAAGATTTGTCGATTCTTAGTGTCATCTGTTGACGGCTGCGCCGTAATGGGCTTGCATTCGCATCCGCTCATCTTCGCCGTTGATAAACAAACTCCGAATAGGTGCAATGACAGGTCCACTTGCGTCCTGTTGACGCACGGAGCTTTAGACGCACCAATCTGGGCCGGTCTTTCAGCGTTTGCTGAAAGTTCAGCTTGTTGCTGCCTGGATACGGCTCAACGACAAATTGCAGTAAGGCGGGCGAGCGCTGAAGACTACGAGGCCTTGAAACGGTAGCGGTCGATGCCCAACTTCTTTATTTTCGATTCGAGTGTTTGCCGAGGAATGCCAAGTTTGGCCGCTGCGCCGGTTGGTCCTGAAACGAGTCCACGAGCTTCCCGCAGGGCATTCTCAATCATGTCTCTTTCTTGCTGCACGAGGTTCGCAAACATGGGAACAGCTGGTACTTCGGATTTAGGCGATACCGGCGCGAACCACGTTTCATCAACAACAAAAGTCTCGCCATCCGACAGAATCACCGCACGCTCAATCACGTTCTGCAACTCGCGAATGTTTCCGGGCCAGTGATAGGTCTGTAATAGTTCCAGCGTCTTCTTACTTATTTTCGTGATTCTCTTGCCAAGGCGTTTGGCATAACGATCGATCAGGTATTCAGCCAGGATCTGAATGTCGTTCGTGCGCTCCCGCAGTGCCGGCATGCGAATCGGAAACACGTTCAATCGATAGAAAAGATCTTCGCGAAAAGATCCATCATTTACTGCCGCACTCAAGTTACGGTTCGTTGCCGCCAGGACGCGGACATCCACCGATATCGTCTGACTCCCGCCGACCCGTTCAAATTCGCGTTCCTGAAGCACGCGAAGCAATGCAACCTGGGTATCGATCGGGAGCTCACCGACTTCGTCAAGAAAGATAGTTCCGCCATCGGCGGATTCAAAACGCCCCATACGCCGTTGCAGCGCTCCGGTGAAGGAACCCTTTTCATGACCGAACAGCTCAGACGCAATCAGCGAAGACGGAATCGCCCCGCAGTTCACTCGAATGAAAGCGCGACTGGAGCGCTTGGATCGATTATGAATGGCGCGCGCGATGAGCTCTTTTCCTGTGCCGGTTTCACCGGATATCAGCACAGTGGAATCTGTGGGCGCCACTTTGCTGACCTGCGAAATCACTGCGCTCAGGGCCTGAGACGATCCGACGATTTCTTCGTGCATCGAAGAACGATCGATTTCCTCGCGTAGCGCCAGGTTTTCGTTGCGTATTCGCTCTTCAGCCCGCTTCCGGTCCTCGATGTCGGTTCCTGTCGCGTACCAACGAAGAATGCGTCCTTGTTCGTCGTGCAAGGGGTTGTGGCGGATGAGAAACCAGCGGTATTTTCCATCCTTGCCCAGTGCTCTTTGCTCACCCTCGAACGGCAAAGCGCGGGACAAAGAGTCCCGACCCTCATGTTGCCAATGTGCTACATCCTCAGCGTGGAAGAGTCGGCTATGAAAATCATGGGACATGACCTCTTCTGCGCTCATTCCCGAATAATCCAGCAGCCATTTATTGATGTAGAGAACATTTCCGTCCGGGTCCAAGACGGCAATGGCTTGTGGAATGACATCGACAATCTCTCTTAGTTCAGTTTCGGATTTCTTGATCTTCTCAAACGCCAAGGTCAGCGCGGATTTGGATCGATCGCGCTCGATGGCAATTCCGGCGATCCGGCTGGCGTCGTCGATCAGTTGAACTTCGGCTGGGCCCGGCTCTCGAACTTCACGGTAAAACATACCGAAGGTGCCCAATACTTTGCCGTCGTGGGAAATGATTGGCGATGACCAAGAGGCGCGCATCCCTGTTTGCACAATGAGGTCCCTAAAAGATGCAAAGTGCGGGTGGGAGAGCACATCAGACACAAATACCGGCTTCCCCAGGTAAGCCGCAGCGCCACACGACCCCACATGCGGGCCGATGCTCACACCGTCCGTGGCGATTCGATACTCATCGGACAGTGTTGGGGCCGCGGCGTATCGGAGGTGCACACCATCATAAGTAAACCGGCAGGTTGGCTCTACGCAATCAGTATCGCACAAAAGTAAGGGCAGTCGGAGCAAGGCAGAGGAACGAAACCGACGTCAATCGCTCGATCAGCGCGTGGGGATTCAAAACCGATCTTCCGCGTGTGAATTTCACCGCGTTCGACGATCATCAAGCCTGCTAGTCTTTACCGGTGAAGCCTATTCGGCGAGACGGCGGCACAGGCGCCGTTGTCATCAGTTCGCGTATCGCTTCGAATACAACTCGAAATTGCTCGTCGTATTTCTGCTCTAGTTCATTTAGACGGCGAGCCAAGTCGGCATGAGTCGCCAGCATGGCCCGAAGGCGCACGAAAGCTCTCATGATTGCGATGTTCACTTCGATTGCGCGGTCACTGTTGAGAACACTGGAAAGCATTGCAACGCCTTGCTCGGTAAAGGCGTACGGCGGTGTCCGCCGGCCGCCGCGACCCTTTGCTCTTGCATTTTGCAATAGCAAAGCCTGGGTCTCTTCGCGGTTGAGTTGAAACATGAAGTCCGCGGGGAAACGTTTTGGATTCCTCCGGACTGCAAGATTCAGGTTGCCCGTGGTCACGCCATACAACTCCGCCAAATCCTCGTCCAACATCACCTTGTGATGCCGAATTAAATAGATTTTCTGGTCAATGAGTTCGTTCGGGATAGCTGCTGGTGCTCGCTTTGTCATCGGGAAATGTTCTACATCATTTCTACATCATTAAGAGAGGATGCAAAGGACGACCGCGAAGAAATCGGAGAATTCATTGACTCAAAATGAAGACCATAGGCGCCATTGTTCTTTGTTTTCAATTGAACGCCAATTTCCCAAGCTGGACGTCGCGGGTTCGATCCCCGTCTCCCGCTCTTTAGTTTCAGCGAGTTGCAACGTCCGATTCACGGCCTTATCCCAAAATTACCCCGTTAAGGGGAAAGTCAATTCACAAACGCCGATTCGAGTGTTTCAACGGCCTCGATCCGGCTCTTCACTGAACTTTCGGTGTACACGTTCAGATTTACATCGAGCGTGTGCCCCTGTTGGTCGGCGACGATTTTTGGATCCACGCCGAGCTCCCGCATCAGAGATGAATGCGTTCGCCGCATAACGTGAAAGTCCACCCAGCCGACGCCTGCTTTGCTGAGCGTCGGTCGGATGTTTCGGTACATGACGTTATCTCTGGAGATCGGTGTTTTCAGATTATCGGATGGAAATAGCCAGCCGTTTGGGCCGGTATCCGGGGAGCTCTGTAGCCATGCTTCGAGATCGCGTCGTAAGCCAGAAGAAAGAGCCGCGATCCGCACAGATTTCTCCGTTTTCGGTGTGTCGACCGTTCCTCGATAGACGCGCTCCTGAATAGAGGCGACGCCTTCGTTTGAGATTTGCAGCATTGCTGCCTCCTTATTCCGCGGGGGAAAAACAGGTTAGGCAATCAGCCGGTCATACGATCGCCACTCCCAATTTCAAAGCGATGAATTCCGAGCCTGCGTCCAATCGCGCGGTTGATTGATTCGGGCGACCTTCGACAATCGCGGAGACATTTCCGCTGGCGAGGGCGTGATACCGGTGACAAAAGCAGCATAACGGCCGGCTCAGGTTGTCCACGTGACCGACAGAGGTTCCTCGCGACCACAAATTGTTCGTCAGGTATCCCTTTCGGTTGGACGTATTGAAACATTCTTTGCGATTGAATTGGGATAACCCTCTAGAGCTTTGGGAATTTAGCCAAGGTTTATCCCGTCTCGGTTTAAACCCGATTTTTGGTAGGTCCTTTGCTATTAGTCGCTGGACCTGATGGTGTCGGTAAAAGATCCCGCGCCCGTATGGGAAAGCCGTTTCGAGGCTCCAAGTTCGCGGAACACGGAAGGACAGACCATGAGTCCAGGAACATTTCTTGCCAATATGAAAGAGATTCGTCGCAGAGCTCGACAACATCTCGACGAAGGCGCCGTCACACAAAACTATAAGGGAAAGGTTGAGGACAACATCGCGATCCTGAACCATGCTGTGGCGACGGAGATCGTTTGCATACTCCGCTATAAATTCCACGCCGCTTGCGCGGCTGGCCTCGCCAGTGAGGCGGTTAAAGAAGAGTTCGCTCAGCACGCGAAAGAGGAGGAGCAGCATCTCGACCTTCTCACCGAGCGGATCAATCAGCTCGGCGGAAAGCCAAACCTCAACCCAGAGGGTGTCGCGTCGAGAGCGGCCTCGGAATATGTCGAGGGCAACAATCTGGTTGAAATGATCAAGGAAAATCTGGTTGCAGAGCGGGTCGCCATTGAGACCTATCGCGAAATGGTCCGGCATTTTGGCGACAACGACCCGACGACGCGTGTGCTACTGGAGCGGATTTTGGCGCAAGAGGAAGAGCACGCAAATGACATGCATGACCTGCTTGTGACCCATGAGGGTCGACCGATGCTCGAGGGTAAAGACACCTCAAAAAAAGGTGGCCGACTTCGAAGAGTCGCGTGAAGACCTACCGATTCACAAAACAACGTTCGTGAACCGACCCGTGTACAGCTGAAGGGTTCTGATCGATTCACAACGGTATCGCCGTTCGAGGGAGAAACGAATGAGTGCTCAGAAGAAAATCGTGCTGGAAACGAAAACGCAGCGTTTATTGATGCTCTGTCAGCGCAGGGCGGAAAACCAATCTACGAGCTAGCTTTTGCTGATGCGCGCAAGGTACTGGAAGATGTTCAGGCATCAACAAACGTCAATAAACTACCCGCTGATGTCGAAGACAAGGTTTTACCGGTCGGCCCCACCGGTCAGACTTCCGTAACGATTTATCGCCCCAAAGGCTCAACAGGTCCGTTGCCGGTTGTGACGTACTTCCACGGTGGCGGATGGATTTTGGGCAGCAAAAATACGCATGACCGATTGTTACGCGATCTAGTCAACGGCACTAACGCCGCCTTCGTGTTTGTCAACTACGCACCTTCCCCGGAAGCTCAATTCCCCATTCCGATCGAGCAGGGGTTTGCGGCTACCAAATACGTTTCGGAACACGGCGACGAGTTCGGTCTCGATGCCACACGGCTTGCTGTGGCCGGTGACAGCGTCGGCGGTAACATGGCCGCTGTCGTCACTCAACTCGCTAAAGAGCGCAAAGGTTTTCTCTAAAGTGTGGAATAAAGGCTTTTGTGGTTCGGATCGTCCCCATCAGGTTTGTGTTGACCATGCGAATGATCTGTTCATCCGCGAGACCTTCCAGTGGGCCCGCCAGGCCATAGCCTGCATTATT
>Ga0209470_1000292_pt1 | contig 40236 bp, 52 predicted proteins | sample GraSoiAngelo_125_FD_185882 | JGI IMG/M metagenome (GOLD analysis project Ga0209470, IMG submission 185882) | Grasslands soil microbial communities from the Angelo Coastal Reserve, California, USA - 14_0927_05_40cm (SPAdes) (version 2) | ecosystem: Environmental > Terrestrial > Soil > Grasslands ... | reverse complement strand
GCCATATTTCTCACGCACGGCCATGAGGACCACATCGGCGCATTACCTTTCATTCTTCCTTACCTGAATGTTCCCGTATACGGTTCCAGCTTCACGATGGCCCTCGTGAGGAACAAGCTGGAACAACACGGGATGCTGGACGAGGCGCAGCTTCGAGTCGTCAAAGACAAGGACGAGGTTACCGCCGCCTGTTTTAGCGTGCAGTTCTTCCACGTCACCCATTCGATTGTGGACGCGTTCGCGCTGGCGATCAAAACGCCTGCCGGAACTGTGATCCACACGGGTGATTTCAAGATTGATCCGACGCCGACGGATGGAAAACTCTTCGACCTGCACACGCTCGCCGCATATGGAGATCAGGGTGTGCTGGCTCTCTTCTCCGACAGCACAAACGCCGAACACTCAGGATATACGGCGTCCGAACGCTCCGTGAACGATCGATTTGAATCGATATTTCGAACTTCGAAGGGACGCATCGTTCTATCGTGTTTCACGTCATCGATTCCGCGGCTTCAATTGGTCATCGATCAGGCGAAGCAATACGGACGCTTCATAGCCTTCCTCGGCCGCCGGATGACCGAAAACACCGAGATTGCCCAGGAACTGGGCTTCCTGAAAATTCCCCCTGGGTTGATCATTCGATCGAAAGAAATTCGCAGTTACCCGCGCGACAAAGTTTGTGTGGTTGCCGGCGGATGTCAGGGAGAACCGATGTCGGCGCTTTCGAGGCTTGCGCTTGACGACCATAAAGATCTCAAGATCGAGGAAGGCGATACGGTCGTCCTCTCCTCGCGCCAAATCCCAGGCAACGAACGCGCCATCGGCCGGATGATGGATCATTTCTATCGCCGGCGCGCCGAAATGTATTACGCCGATGGAAGCCAGCCGCCGGTGCATGTAAGCGGGCATGCCAGCGAAGAGGAATTGAAGCTGGTAGTGACATTGGTCAAGCCCAAATATTTTGTTCCAATTCATGGGACCTATCGGCAGCTTCACCGTCACGCGAAACTGGTTGAGAAAACTTCGGTCGTCGGAGAAAAAATCATCGTCGCCGAAACAGGAGATATCCTGCGCTTCGGTCCCGCAGGTGCGGAGATTGCGGGTAAGGCACCGGTCGGGCGCGTGTTGATTGATGAAGGCAGTCTCGAGGAAGTTGAAGAAGTGGTCATCCGCGACCGCCGTCACATCTCCGAAGATGGCATCATCTTGTCCATCATTGCGATCAACAAACAATCCGGAATGATGGAAATCCCGCCCGAAATCGTTTTTCGCGGCGTCGCGTTTCTCGAAGAAGAACGGCTGTTAAACGAGAGCCGGCAAATGTTATTCGATACTGTCAATAACGCGACTGTGGAAGAACGAGGCGACTGGACCGTGATCAAGGAAAAGATTCGAAAAGACTTGAAAAAGTTCTTTTACAAGCAAACAGCGAAGCGTCCGTTCATTCTCCCCGTGATTCTGGAAATCTAAGTGCACTCTGCCGGCCTATGACCATCTTACAAGCAATCATCTTCGGGGCGGTTCAAGGCCTCACCGAGTTTCTTCCAATCTCCAGCACCGCGCATCTGATTCTTCTTCCTTGGGTTGCCGGCTGGCCCGATCCCGGCCTTTCCTTCGACGTCGCGCTTCACCTGGGCACACTGCTCGCGCTTCTAATCTACTTCCGCGCCGAGTGGATCGCCCTGCTGACTGCAGCTCTCGGCATCCTTCGAGGACGCACGCAGGCACCGGATGCGCAAACCGCCATGCAGATCGTTGCGGCAACGATCCCGGGAGCGCTAGCTGGAGCATTGTTCGAGCACCAGGTGGAAAATGCGCTGCGGGCGCCGCAAGTGATTGCGGTGATGCTTATTGCGCTGGCGTTAGTGCTTGTCGCGGCGGAAATGACCGGCCGGCGAAAAAAAAGTCTCGACGAAGTTTCATGGGGGGATGCCATCACGGTCGGAATCGCTCAAGCATTTGCAATCGTTCCTGGAGTGTCCAGATCCGGCGTCACGATTAGTGCAGGATTGTTCCGCAGCATGAAGCGCGAAACCGCTGCGCGGTTCTCGTTCTATCTTTCAATGCCGATCATCGCCGGGGCCGTCGCCAAAAAGTCGTTCGAATTGGTCCGGGAGTCCGTCGCGATCGATCAACTGACACCATTTATTGCCGGCATCCTTTCGGCCGGTGTCGTCGGTTACCTGGCCATTGCGTTCTTAATGCGATACCTGCAAACCCACACTACATATTTGTTTGTCTGTTATCGGATTGCCCTAGGTATTGCGGTGCTTCTCGCAATTTGGATTGGAATCCGTTAAAATTGTCGGATGAGTTGGATGGGTCATCTGGTACCGACAGAGCATCGTCGTGCCAATGAGTGTGTCGGATTACTGCTTCTGACGCTGGCCATTCTAAGTGGCCTTAGTCTCATCTCTTTCAATCCTGACGATCCATCATTGAATATCAGCAAGAATCCCTTGTTCGACGCTCGTCCCGCGAATTTTATCGGCTTTGCCGGCGCCTACACTGCCGATATGTTTTTCCAACTGTGGGGCTATTCCGCGTTCCTCATTCCCATCTTCCTAGGTATCTACGCGTTCTATTGGCTGGCATCCTGGCGGGTCCAAAGCCTCGGTGTTCGTCTATCAGGAATGATTTTGATGCTCTTGACGTTGTCGGTTTCGCTCTCGATGGCGCCAGTCCTTCCGCCCGTGCGTGGACACCTTCCGGCTGGTGGGTTGTTGGGGATTGTCCTAGCCGACGAACTGGAAGCATCGTTGAACCCGGCCGGCGCCGTAATCGTACTGGCCGCTGCTTTCTGTCTTTCGCTCTTCCTTGCGACGACTTTCTCATTCGCGTGGGCGGCAGGTATTTTGCAGTCGCGGTTCCATTTTGTGCCCGCGCTTTTGGAGAGTTGGACGGAAAGCAAAACCGCAAGGCTTCGTCAAAAAGAATTGAAACAAACCGAATCCAAGAAAGAAAAGAGCCCCAAGAGCCAAACGATCTTCACCGAAAAATCCTCTCCCTCTGGGAGAGGAGGGCGCGACAGCACGGCTGTCGCGCCCGGTGAGGGTCTCGCTCTGCCAAGAAATATAAAGTCAAGTAAACCCGTTCCGCACGCTCCCGAATTCCCTTCTCTAACCCTGCTCCGCCTCCCTGCCGCAGCCATTGCAGTGGACGAGGACGAACTCCGGGAACGGGCGCGCCTGATCGAAAAGAAAGTTCGCGAATTCGAAGCGGTGGGCGCGGTTCAGAAGATTCACCCTGGACCGGTCGTAACGACATTCGAATTCAAGCCCGAGCCCGGTGTCAAATACTCCAGGATCACCAGCCTCGGCGACGACCTCTGCCTTGCGTTGGAGGCGGAATCAGTACGCATTGACCGCATCCCGGGCAAATCGACGGTAGGTATTGAAGTTCCCAATGACGACCGCGCCACAATTGTGCTTCGGGAACTCCTCGAATCCCCGGACTATCAGCACAACACGTACCGGCTGCCCTTGGCGCTCGGAAAAGACATTACGGGGAGAATCGTCGTGTCCGATCTGCAGAAAATGCCGCACCTGCTGGCCGCCGGTTCAACCGGTACGGGAAAGAGCGTCTCGATCAACGCCATGATTCTCTCGCTGCTGTTCCGCTCGCGGCCAGACCAGGTGAAGATGCTCCTGATCGATCCTAAACGGCTCGAGCTTGGACTATACCAGGACATTCCGCATTTGCTGGTGCCGGTCGTCACGGAGCCGAAGATCGCGCAAAATGTGTTGAAGTGGGCTGTGACCGAAATGGAAGCAAGATATAAAAAACTGGCGAACCGCGGCGTCAGAAATCTCGAAGCTTATAACGAGCAGACGAAACAATTGCCGATTCCAGGCTTCATCGACGAATCCACTGATGCCGGAGCCGATCATGAACGGCTGCCCTACATCGTGATTGTGATCGACGAATTGGCCGACCTGATGATGACGGCGCCGCGTGAGGTCGAAGAATCGATCACCCGTCTGGCGCAGATGGCGCGTGCGGTGGGTATTCATTTGATCTTAGCGACGCAACGGCCGTCGGTGGATGTCATCACCGGCTTGATCAAAGCTAACTTCCCTGCCCGCATCTCCTTCCGGGTTGCCTCGAAGGTCGATTCGCGGACGATCCTGGACTCCAATGGCGCCGAACAACTGCTCGGCCGCGGCGACATGTTGTTCCTGCCGCCGGGTTCGTCGCGTCTGATGCGCGTCCATGGGCCGCTGGTGACCGAAGAGGAGGTTACCCAGGTGGTTGAATTCCTGAAGACGCAAGGAAAACCTGCCTATAACGAACGGATATTGGAATCGCCTGAAGAACGCGCGGAGCCGGCCGGAACGGACGGCGAGATCGACGAATTGTACGAAGAGGCTCGACGGATTGTCATCGAAATGGGCAAGGCTTCCACTTCCGTCCTCCAACGCCGGCTACGCATCGGATACGGCCGTGCAGCCAGCCTCCTCGATGCCATGGAGCGCGACGGCATCATTGGCCCGCCGGATGGAACAAAACCTCGGGAAGTCCTCATCAACCGCGACGATTACGTAAGCGAGGGATAGAAAAACACGCCATAAAAAAGCACAAGCTGCACCAAAAATTTGTGTTTTTTGTGCCTTTTTGTGGCTTTCTTCTTATATGGGTTTTAAAACAGACGCTATCCACGCCGGCCAGGAGCCGGATCCCACAACCGGCGCAGTAACGATCCCAATCTACCAGACCTCAACCTACGTCCAGGAGGGCCTCGGCAAGCATAAAGGTTTCGAATACGCTCGAACGCAAAATCCAACGCGCACGGCGCTCGAGAAGAACATGGCGGTGCTGGAAGCGGGATGCGCCGGCTATGCTTTTGCCTCGGGAATGGCGGCGATTACCGCGGTCACTCAACTTCTACTGAAGCAGAATGACCACGCTGTCTGCACCGAAAACGTCTACGGCGGAACTTTTCGCCTGTTCGACAAGATTGTGAAGAATTATGGCGTCGAATTTACCTACGTCGACACATCGAACCTTGGCGATCTCGAACGAGCGATACGGCCGAACACGCGGATGGTTTTCGTCGAAACGCCGACGAACCCGCTAATGGTGATTACCGACGTCCGTGCCGTTTGCGATCTTGCACATCGGCACAATTGTCGCGTCGTCGTCGACAATACATTCATGTCCCCTTACTTTCAGCGGCCGCTCGCTCTCGGCGCCGACATCGTGGTCCATTCGACAACCAAATATCTCAACGGCCACAGCGACAGCGTCGGAGGTGTTGCGGTTCTCAAACGGGAAGACGACGCCGCGCGGCTGCAGTTCATTCAAAACGCCGCCGGAGCCATTCTGTCTCCCTTTGATTCATGGCTCGTGCTGCGCGGTATCAAGACGCTTGCCGTTCGAATGGAAGCCCACAATGCGAACGGGTTGGCAATTGCAAAGTACCTCGCCGGCCGCAAGGACGTCCATAGGGTTTACTATCCGGGTCTGGCAAACCACACTGGACACCATCTCGCAAAAAAACAGATGTCGGGCTTCGGCGGGATGATCGCGTTCGATCTCGGCAGTCTGGATCGGGCAAAGAGATTCTTGGAAGCTGTGAAGCTCTGCTCGTTCGGCGAGAGCCTTGGCGGAGTCGAAACGCTGATCTCCCATCCTGCAACGATGACGCACGCCTCCGTGCCGCCTGAGGGACGCGCGCGCATGGGAATCACGGATGGGCTGGTGCGGATCTCGGTCGGAATTGAAGACGTCGAGGATTTAATCGAGGATCTTCAACAGGCCTTTGAAAAATAGCCGCAAAATGTACATCCCCTCATTGCAGAGGAGGGAAATCATCCTCCCACACTCGTATCGATCCAATCGAGGTACTTATCGAACGCGGTGTCAATCGTCACCGCCACGATCTCGGGAACCGAATAACTGTGTAGCTCTTTGATCCTGTTCTGAAGCTGATTGAAGCGGCCGCGGGTGGTTTTGATCAACAGCAGCACCTCGTCGGACCAGGTCAGTTTTCCCTCCCAGACATAGCAAGACCGGATGCCCCGCACCACATTCACGCATGCCGCGAATTTATCTGTCACGGCCGACTGAGCGATTCTTTCCGCCTGGTCCTCGGATTCACACGTAACAAACACGATAATTTTATCGGTCATGTTGATTATGATCTCCTTATGGCCATTATTAAATTCGGCACATCGGGATGGCGTGCAATCATTGCCGATGATTTCACTTTTGCGAACGTGCGGCTCGCAACGGAAGCGATAGGCCGGTATGTGAAGCGTCGCAACAGTTCGCCGGTCGTGCTCGTCGGCTACGACACCCGTTTCGCTTCCGAACACTTCGGGCGCGAGGCCGCGCGCGTGCTCTCATCTCAGAATATTCGGGCCCGGCTGTGTTCACAAGCTGTACCCACCCCGGCAGTGGCCTTCACGATTGTGCACGATAAGCTGGACGGCGCAATCAACATTACTGCCAGCCATAATCCTGGCGAATACAACGGTCTGAAATTTTCGACTTCCGATGGTGCGCCTGCCCTTCCCGAGGTCACTTCGGAAATCGAAAAAGAGATCGTCCAGCTCCAGCGGTCGAACTGGGAGTTCTCGGCAAAGCCGAACGATGCGCTGATTGAAAGAGTCGACATTGGCCCCGCTTACCTTCGCGATCTCGCCACAAAGATCGATTTCAAAAAGATCCGCACCGCCAATCTCGGCCTTGCGTACGACGCGCTGCATGGGTCGGGCGCGGGCTATCTCGATGGGCTGCTCCGGCGAGAAAACATTTCGGTCATGGTGCTTCACGAAACACGCGACGTGTACTTCGGCGGCCATCACCCGGAACCCGCCGATGAGCAGCTCGGTGAGCTGAAGGCCGTCATGAAACATAATCGGCTGAAACTCGGACTTGCCACGGACGGGGATGCGGATCGATTCGGAGTGCTCGACGAAGTCGGAGAATTCATCTATCCGAATGAATTGATTTCGATGCTGGTCGACTACCTTATCGAAAGCCGGAACTGGCCCGGCGGCGTGGCGCGGACCGTCGCGACGACGCATCTCATCGATCGAGTTGCCAGACTTCACAACCGCGAAGTTCTGGAAACGCCCGTCGGCTTCAAATACATCGGCGAATATATCAAGGAAGGGCGTATCGTGCTCGGCGGTGAGGAGAGCGCCGGACTTTCCATCCGAGGGCACGTTCCGGAAAAAGACGGGATCCTGGCGTGTTTGCTCATCGCTGAAATGGTGGCAAGCCGCGGTAAATCGTTGAAAAAGCAATTAACGGATCTTTTTTCGAAAGTGGGAGAAGTATATAATCGCCGCTTGAATGTGAAGCTCGATCCGGCGATCAGCGCTCGCGTTAAACAAAAGATCGCGTCGGATGTCCATGAATTTCACGACCGGCGTGTCGTTGAACAGAATCGGGTGGATGGTTTGAAGCTTCTGTTTGACGACGGGAGTTGGGTGCTGATGCGAGCGTCGGGTACCGAGCCGGTGGTACGCTACTACGCTGAGTCCACAACCCAAGCGGATCTGGAGAGACTCTTAGAATACGGGAAACAGTGGATCATCGAGCCTTAATGCAAGACGTCAGTATCCGAATTGCAGTGGTCGTGTTTGGCCTGCTTACCATCGCCATACTTGTGCTTGCTGTCTTCGATGAAAAAGGATCTCTTCAGGTCCACGCCCAGGCGAGGAAGCTTAGCGCCATCGAATCCGAAATCAGAAAACTCGACAGCGAAAACCAACAGCTCACTACCGAAATCCAGGCACTCCGCACTGATCCAACAGCTATTGAAAAACTCGCCCGCGAAGAACTGAAGCTGGTCAAACCCGGCGAAGTCGTTCTGGTCATTCCAGAGAATTAGGAATAGCCACAAAAGGGCACAAAAGACACAAAATAACTTTGTGAATTTTGTGCCTTTTTGTGGCTATTCCTCTTTTCCTCTTTCCCTACGCCCAGTTGGGATCGCCGGGTTTTTCGGATCCCGCTAGCCAAGCCTTGCCTTCCGAATAAAGCTTCTCGACGGATGCTCCTTTCAATCCGGGCAGACCTTTCCTGACGGGAAAACCGATTTTCGATTGCAAATAAGCGAGGTGACGATACCCTTCGGGAAAACTATCGAGCACGGTCTGATCAAGCTTCAGATTGGCTGACGGATCGACAGGGTCCATGCGGTCCTTCTCATAGATGGGCTGGCGGCGACGAACGACCCATTGTCCTTGATACTTTTGAACGAAATCGTACATCCGCCCGGTGCACAACACGTCGACGAGAACGCCCTCAACGATGGCGCGCTGGCTGATGGTCATCTTGGTCTGCGCGATTGCGCGGTCACCGACGATGTCGCAACTGAACCCGCCGTAGAAGTGCAGAATATTGACGCCTTTGTTGAAGCCCTCGCGGCTGACTTCAATGAATTGTTTAGCGGGTCCCTGAAACCATGTGGCGTTCATCCAGCCTTCGGGGTGCCAGACCGTTTTGAAGCGCTCCCAATCGCCGGCGTCACGCCACAGAATCCAGTTATCGATAGTTTCGCGGATTGCGAGTTTCTCGGCCATTAATTGGTCCATTGTGTTCTCCTTGAAAAATGGAAGGCTGAGATTTTATCGCGTTTCCGCTGCCATTTGCGTCTTCAGGCTCGCTTTCCTCTCATGCATCCGCTGACCGATTTCCGTCAATTGTTCGCAAGACATGCGACTCGCAACCAGAGGGAATAACTCGCCTTCTTCCTCTTCGACGTGATGCTCGATGTTTTATAGCTACTTTCCGGCGCATTTCATGATTCTCCAGGATTCGTGGTAAGGGCGAAAAATCTCGAATATCGTCGTCAACGACCAGAACTTTGCGATGGCGGAGTACTTCATTCGAACCGTGCAGCCGCTCGATCACCTCACGTTTTGTCACGCAAGAAAACCCAACACGCTATAAACCCAACACGCAACCCTCTCCGACATGTTTTTGGCCGGTACTTCCTTTCGCTAACAGCACACTCATGAGTCGGAATCCTCTGCATCCTTAAACTCTCGGGCCAATCCTTTTGGAGTAGTGATTCGAGGCCATCCTTTTGGAGTAGTCAGCCGAGGGAATCGACAGAAAGACGTTCCAACCGCATTTATTGCTCCTCTGTATTTGCATACAGGCGCATCGCTCAAGTTCAGGTCAGTAAGACCAGCCGCTATGGGTGAAGGGAAGCACCAGAATGACGCTGCACCGACGACGATTGCCGCTTCCGTTTCTGAAATTACGGCCTGAGGACGGTTTATGTCCGCGCTGCGTGGAGCGAGGCTCTGAAAGCCTGCTCCGGAAACACGTGAATGGCCAAATTTCTGAATGACAGGGAGGCAGTATGCGTTTGAAAAAGAAAAAGGTTTTGGTTAAGTCAAGGAGGGAAACGATGCTCGGGAAGCGCCCGAGCATCGTTTCTATCGTTTTCCTACTAGGGACCCTCGGAGCGCTCACGTTGCTCCTTAATCCCTCACAAAAAGTCCGGGCGCAGGCGCCGGCGGCTCCGGGGCAGGCGGCTAAGCCGCCGGCGCCGGTTATCGATTCACTGAAGAACGTAACGATTCCCACGCCCGTGAACCTTAAGTTTTTTGTCCAGAATCCGAATGCAGCCATCGCTCTGGGGAAGGCTCTGTTCTGGGACCAGGCAGTCGGTAGCGACGGACTCGACGGATCCGGCAAGCCGGTTGGTCAGGCTTGCGCTTCCTGTCACTTCGTCGCGGGCGCCGATAGCCGCAGCAAGTCTCAGGTCAACCCGGGATTCCGGGCGGTCCCGCAGGATACCACGTTTACACCACCGTTCGGTCGGGGTTACCAGTTAACAGGGGCGGCTTTCCCGTTCTTCAGGCTGGCCAATCCCAATGACCCTAACTCGGCCGTGCAGTTTGACACCAATGACATCGCTTCGTCGATGGGCGTCAACGGGCACTCGTTCGGGAATATTGTGCCCGGGAACGTCGCAGACACGATCGGCAACCCTGATAACTTTGTGGATGCCGGCCCCTCCCCGGGTGTCTTTTCACACACAGCTTTTCGTGAGGTAGAGCCGCGCAACACGCCGACTACGATCGGCGCTGCCTTCAATTTCCGCAATTTCTGGGATGGCCGCGCTCGCAACGAGTTCAATGGTGTGAACCCGATCGGAGATTTGGATCCCACCGCCCGGGTTCTTCTGTCCTGTACGACTAGCGATCAACAGGCGGAGAACAACGCGGGCCTGACTGGGCAATGCTCCAGGAATAGTGTTGCTGTTCTGCAACAGGTTCAATTGAATGGTAATCTCAGGCTGGAGAACTCCTCGCTGGCTTCGCAGGCGGTCGGTCCACCGCTGAGCAACCTGGAGATGTCTTTCGACGGGCGCACTTTCCCCAAGCTCGGCAAGAAGATGTTGTCACTTTCGAAAGCACTTCCCAACCAACGGGTAGCCAGCACCGACAGCGCGCTGGGGCCATACGCCGTCGCCGCGCCGGGGAAAGGGCTAAACGTCGCTTACCCATACCTGATTCAGCAGGCCTTCAAAAATTGGTGGTGGGATTCTCCCCAGACCATTACGGATTCCACCGGCACGTACACGCAGATGGAGTACAACTTCTCTCTGTTCTTCGGCATCGCCATCCAGATGTACGAGACCACACTTGTTCCAGACGACACGCCGTTTGATCGTTTCATGAATGGCACGCATGGCACTAACGGCAATGATGGCACTGGTACGCTTAGCCCCAGCCAATTGCGCGGCCTTGACCTTTTCACGGGCCAGGGCAGATGCAGCGCGTGCCACGGCGGACCGGAATTGACGAACGCCTCCATTCAAAACGTAAACGCCGAGAAGCTCGAGCGTATGCTCATGGGCAACGACTTCCCCGCAGTGTACGACAATGGTTTCTACAATACGGGGCTTACGCGATGCGGATCGAAGGGATTTCCAGCCGCGCCTTGTGATGATTTCGGGATCGGGGCAACCATCGGTCCGCTGAACTTGCCGTTGTCGATGTCGCGGTTCTTCCAACTGCCGCAAAACTGCAACTTTGGCACAGGGATCATTAACGGCCAAACCTTCTCCGGATGCCTCGGAGCTCCCCTGATCGCGGAGCGTCCGCTGGAGGGTATCCCCTTCAATCTCTTGCAGCCGAATGAGCGCGTGGCGGTGGATGGCGCCTTCAAAACGCCTGGCCTCCGCAACGTCGAATTGACGGCTCCCTACTTCCATAACGGCGGATCCATGACGCTGATGGACACGGTGGAGTTTTACAATCGGGGCGGAAACTTCGGCCGTGGTGCCCGGAATGACAACCAGGACAACTTTGATCCGAACGTCGTGCCGCTGGGACTAACGTGCCAGCAAAGGCTGGACCTCGTCGATTTCTTGATTGCGCTAACCGACGAGCGCGTTCGGTTCCAAAAGGGTCCGTTCGATCATCCGGAGATCAATATTCCCGAATTTGGGCCCACTGTCGCTGGCACGCAGAACTTTGGCCTCCTTCCGGCAGTGGGAAAGGGCGGAAGTGCCGCGCCGTTGCCGAAGTTCCCGAAGACGCCAGGAAACGGTTTGGCCGCGAACAATCCGAAGGCGAGTTCACCTTCGGGAACCGTCTGCACACCCTGAAGTGATCTCACGGACGGCTCACTTCCTTCGGGACGAGTGGGCCGTCCTCTTCTTGACCAGCTTTTAGATGAGCAATCCCCGACGCCCAATTAGGCCGCCGGCAGTCTTCGATGATTTCGATCCAATCTTCTTCGCCGCATCGAGAATCAAATTTGTTTACGAAACGGTTTTCTTCTCGATATAGATGATTTTCGCCGCAACCGTGACCATCTTCCCGATGCCGAAGAACATTTCGTGAGTACAAATGGGTCATTCTTCGTTAGCGCCGAGGATTCTTGGAGTCAATCCGTTAAAAGGCGTTATCTGTGCCGCACCTTTGTACTCGAATCCGAATCCGCTGGAGGTTCGAAGCCGGATATTGCAATCGCCGTTGAACGCCAACGCTCGGTCCTTATCGACCTTGCGAGACGATTTCAACTTACCGACCGTGAAATTGAAGCAGTACAGCATCTGGCAGATGCACCTCCGCAGATTCCGGTGCAGTTTTGTGCCGTTGACGACGCTCGGTTCAGGCTTATAATGGACTTCTGTACCGCGGGGTGGAGCAGTGGTAGCTCGTTGGGCTCATAACCCAAAGGTCGAAGGTTCAAATCCTTCCCCCGCAATCAAGGCCGTCAACAACTGAGCGATCGACTGGGGACTTCAGTTCGTGAGTGGCTCTTACGGTCGTTTCTATTCCTGATCCGAGTATTAAAACGAGACCGTCTTCTTCTCTTTACCGACCCGCGAAGGGAACGATCTGCTCGTCCAAAAATAGGACTCCATTCGGCTTCGCTGGAGCAGTCTACCATCCTTGGCGTCCGCCGCCACGTTTGCCTCGATCACCGCCGCCCCCGAAACCTCTGCCCCCTCCTCTGCCTTCCCGCGGCGCCATCGGACGAGCTTCATTTACGGTGACCGACCGACCTTCAAAATCTGCGCCATTGAATTTCGTAATCGCGTCGGCTGCTTCTTGCTCCGTTGACATTTCAACGAACCCAAAGCCTTTATTGCGCCCGGTATCGCGATCGGTAATGATCCTCGCAGATTCGACCTGACCCGCTTGCTGAAACATTTGCATTAGGCTTTCATCCGTCGCAGAAAACGGAAGGTTTCCAACGTAAAGTCTTTTCCCCATGTTCTCCTTCGCTAAGCTTGATGAACACTACGTCGCTACTTACGTTTCCAGTATATGCCTGAAAGTGTCGGGTCACGTGCTGCAGAATTTGACTCGCAACGTCAGCGACCAAGCACGTTCGCGCAGAAAACGGAGTGATCAAGAGGAAAGATGCTTTGAGCAAGGTCCTGGGAACGACACTGCAAGGAGCAGCGTCGCTCGTGGATCGTGTTGCTATTGTACGGCGCAAGGGCTATCCTGATCGTGTCCATTTTCCTGCGATTCATTCCTGGATTGTCTTCCTCGTGGCGGTCGAATACTTCCAAGAAGAATCCTCATGCAAATTGCGGTTGCGTTCCAAAAGGAGCCGGTTAAACCAAATGAAACCAGGACAAATGGTGAAACCAAAAGTCGAAAACGCAAGCGCTGAGCTCAGGGTATGGTGTGAAAGTTGTTGTATCCGAATCGCGCCGAACGAAGAACGAACCATTGTCCAGGGCAAAACCTATCACTCGCATTGCTATTCGAAGCTCAGCACCAAACCGAAAAATTGATGCTCAACGACGCTTTGGCATGGGGCAGCTGTATAGGGGCTCGGGAAATATTGCTTTCTCTATCTCAGAACTGGAAGTTTGGTTTGGATGAGCGACTCAATTCGGAATTCAGTGCTGCATTGCTTGAATTCAATAGAGAGGCCGTCGTTTATTGCAAGGGTATTTCAAGACAGCGTCGCCCAGGAGTACGCAATGGGGTATGTCCGCATGCTCCAGAATCGGGCAAAGGGAATAGAAGGGCAGATCCCAAGATTCCCGTGGGGCTCTTTGAGCCCAATCGCAACTTGATCCGTTCAACGCTGGACAGGTGTGGCAAAAGTACTTTCCAAATTGAAGTAACCCGACCATTGCAATCTTTGCCTCGAGGGAGAGATTCATGGAGGACCCGAAGTCCACTATCCGGTATCTACGATTCCAGGCTCTCAAGGATGGAAGCCGGAGGTTTGACTTTTCATTTTCAGGTCCGGATGCCTCCCTGAAACTGATCTCCGTCGAGGCACCGTACGAGCTCTTTTCCGGACCAAACCAGATCGCGCTACAGGAGTGCGCCGGCATTTGCTACGAGACCGTGAAGTGCCGTGTCATCGGTTGCTCTGGAACCGTTCCCGATTCGATAAGCCTGACTTGTGCCGACGTTGCCCAACACCGAAGACCGGCAAAGATAGCGGGGCGGCGTCCGAACTTATGAGTGAAGCACCCCGCGTCGAGAAGTCCGGAGACGAACCACTACCTCCGTCTAACAACAGCGAACTCAATGAAATTACGTGGCAGAACTGGATCAACAAAAACAAAGAGCGTGATGCCGCACATCGAAAAAAGCTGATCCGGATACTCTGGCTCGTGTCCCTGTTGCTTGTTGTTAGTGCTGTAGTTTGACAGCTTACGATGAGCAAGTAGTTTCAAAGTAAAGGGGCAGGTCAGGAAATGGGCAAAACCATTTGCGAGGAGAAAAGACACCTGCTCGAAACATATCAGACGGCGACTCGAGCTTACGCCGATGGCGTTGAGAAACTTCGGCGTCAGAGGGGCACAATAGACAAGCCGGAATATGACGCGCTGTATCGCATAACTGATGAACTCCATGCGGGTGTGACCGAGGCTAGGGAAAAATTGAATGTTCATGTAGGGTTGCACGGATGCTGACTACAAACAGCAGTCCGCAGCTTTCTGAAACGTCGTTCCGACAGGTTCAGTCGTTCGATTTGGTCGCGGGAAAAGAATGGTCGATATACCGATATGTCAACTATGAATTTTCGGTAGATGTTGACGCGGGTTTTTCGCAAAACCCGTCAGGTAGAGTTATCGAAAGATTCCCACTCCGCGTAGGAGACAAAGGGGAGATATTTTTTCGCCACCCGCGATAGCTTTGTTCCCCGCGCTGGCTGACCGACAAGCTGGAAAGTTTTCGGATATCGCCCTTCTCCGCATAGTTTGAATGGTCTCAAATCCTAGTACCATTCGTCTTCTGGAACCTCGGGACCGTACGGATCCGGGCCGACTCCGGCCGATTTGGTACGACCCCATGGAAATCGTTGCCGAAACGAAGCGCGGCGCGGCGTTCAAGGCTTGAAAACAAAGGGGAGCAGCATATTAGTGGACACAGGTATGGCTAAAGGCAATCATAAGAAGACCTACACCCCCGACGACATCTCTTCCAAGAATTCGGTTTTGGAAGACCACCTCATCGGCAGTTTTGACAATAAGTACGATGACCGCGTGCAGAAGCTCATCGATATCGGTAAGGAAAAGGGCTATCTCCTTTACGACGAAGTGAGCGATTTGTTACCGCCCGAAATTGGCGCTTCCGCTGAAGATTTGGATGAGTTGCTCTCGGCATTCGGAACCGCCGGTATCGAAGTCATCGCGGCCGCCGACCAGAACTTCGCCGGACTCGACAAAATTCCCGGCGAAAAGAAATTCGATACCGAAGCCACCGAAGAAGGCATCGAACTGGATCTCACTCCAGGCGCACTAGAAAAGGCAAACGATCCCGTTCGCATGTACCTGCGCGCAATGGGAACTGTTCCCTTGCTGACTCGTGACGGTGAAGTCGAAATCGCCAAGCGCATCGAGCGTGGACAGCTCACGGTGCTAAAGGTGCTATCCCGGTCGCCCGTGATCGTGCGGGAGATCATTACAGTTGGTGACCAGCTGAAGAGAGATCCAAGCATCATCAAAGACATTCTTCGGTTCAGTGATGAAGAACTGACGGATGAAAAAATCGAAGAGAAGCACCAGGAAACGCTCCACCTCATCGAGCAGATCGGCGAATCGTACAAGAAGATCAATCAGCTTCGAGCAAAGCTTGAAGAGACACCAAGGTCCAATAAGCGGCAATATCGCCGTGCATGGTGGAATCTGGGCCATGTGCGAGTCCAATTGTCGCGACTCGTTCGTTCCCTTGAACTGTCGAATTCGGAGAAGCTGCGCTTGGTGGGCTTGATGAAAGAGACTGTCGAACAGATGCGGGCGCTGGAACATGAGCTGAACAAACTCGAACGCAAAGCCGACCATACGAAGAAGGAGTATCGGAAGGCCGTTCAAAGAGACATCCGCGGTGTGAAAGCGAAGATCGCAGACATGGAAGAGAAGACCAAATCTTCCGCTCTTGAGTTGATGCGCACTCTGCAAACAATCATGAGCGGGCAGATTCAGGCTGAAATTGCAAAGCACGAACTCGTGGAGGCGAACCTGCGGCTCGTGGTCTCAATCGCTAAGAAATACACGAACCGCGGGTTGCAGTTCCTCGACCTGATCCAGGAAGGCAACATGGGCCTGATGAAAGGTGTGGATAAGTTTGACTACCGACGTGGATATAAGTTTTCCACGTATGCCACCTGGTGGATTCGCCAAGCAATAACACGCGCGATCGCTGATCAAGCCCGGACGATCCGTATTCCCGTGCACATGTTCGAGATGATTAACAAAGTGATCCGCACTTCTCGGGCTCTTGTGCAAGAAATCGGGCGTGAACCGACGAACGAAGAGATCGCGAAGCGAATGGAGATTCCGGTATGGAAGGTTCGCAAGGTTCTGAAGAGCGCACAGCAACCGATCTCGCTGGAGACGCCGATCGGCGAAGAGGAAGATTCGCATCTTGCCGATTTCATCGAAGATCGTGGCGTCGTTTCGCCGGCTGATGCCGTCATCAACATCAACCTCAAAGAAATGACCGAGCAGGTTCTGAATACGCTAACTCCGCGCGAAGAGCGCATCATCAAGATGCGGTTTGGACTGGAGGATGGGACCGAGCACACGCTGGAAGAAGTGGGCCAGAAATTTGGGGTCACCCGCGAGCGTATCCGCCAGATTGAAGCCAAGGCACTGCGGAAGCTGCGGCATCCTAGCCGCAGTCGCCAGCTACGAGCGTTTCTCGCCGACGTCTAGACAGACGACGAAACGTTGGTTCGGTGGAAGGTAATGGCGCCATAAAACCAGCGAGAGCAAAATGACAGCGAGCCCCCTGGTCGACTGTGCATTCTAGTCGCCAAGGGTTTATGCATCAGTCGGCAAGGATTGTCCGCCGCTGCCGCGTTTCCGGGGACTAATCTTCGGGTTCGCGCCCTCACCTTTCCGACACGGCGGTATACTTGCCCACTAAATCCTGCGCCGTGTCCGTCCTTAGTTAGCTGACCGATGACAGATCAGACCAGTCCAGCCAGTGAGATCATGCCGTCTGCGGAGGTGTGTACCCAGCACGGTAACCCGGCTTTCCTCGCTGAGATGGCCAAGTGCACGGCAGGTGAAGAGGCGGCCTTCTTCCTTCCATACCTGCTGACGGGGATGCGAGTGCTGGACGTGGGCTGCGGTCCTGGTTCGATCACAGTCGGGCTGGCTGGGGTAGTCGCACCAGCGCCGTTGGTCGGCATTGACGTTGATGCCGCGCAGGTTGTGCGAGCCCGGGATTTGGCTGGTGAGCAAGGCGGAATGAACGCGCTCTTTGGGGTGGCTAACCTCTATTGCCTGCCCTTCCCGAACGCCTCTTTCGACGCGGTCTTTTGCCCACACAGTGGTCATGATTTTCCCCACGTCGCCACTCCTCGAGCAGCGGCGCGCGCTGCTATTGCGGGTACGCAGGCATAACGGCGACCCGTTCGCAGGTAGGCAGCTCCGAAATTATCTGCTGGCGGCCGGGTTCGCCAAAGCGAAAGCGAAGGCGTCTGTCTGGACTGCCGGGTCGACCGAGGAGACCTCCCGTCGCGCCGTCTGGTTCAAGGCCCAACTTGTTGGGCTTGCGCGGATTGGGTTGGCCGAAGGCTGGATTGATCAGGACTCCATAGACGCGATGGGTTCTGCTTTCGACGCATGGGCGAATCGTCCTGACGCTTTCTCGGCGGTGATGTATGGCGAGGCAATTGGCTGGGTGACGGATTAGAGGTGTCTGTGGCGGTATTCTGGTGCAGCCATTGACCACGTCTCACGAAACGAGGTAGACGCCGGGAGAGCCGGGAAGTGACTCCAGGAATGGGCCGCTCAGGAATCGATCACACTACCCGCTTTATGTCAATCGGAACCAGTCCAACCAGGAAAGGCGGGACGGCAAGCGGCGGAAATCAGGCCCGGGGGCAAAAAGGCACAAAATTCACAAAAGCATTCTGTGGTTTCTGTGCCTCTTTGTGGCTATTCCCTAGTTTTCGATGTTCACTGCGTAATACGCGATCGTCTGCGTCGGAATTTCCTTGAACCAGTGCGGCGTGTTCGCCGGGATCGTAATGACATCGCCTTTGGTCACGATTCTGACACCTGGTCAGAGCTTCTATGAAGGCCCCGATGATGTTCACGTCGTTGGGCGAAATGCGCGCCAAACCAAACCGGCGAAATTCCTCGTGTTCCTGGTGAAGGACAAAGGCGCTCCGGTGCTGGTGCCCGCCAACTAAACTGTGGAGCATGCAGGCCGGTCTCAAGAACGCCTACGATAGCATCAAGGCATTTTCCGAGACCGACTTTACCGAGGATCTCAAGAAGTTCGATGTGCCCACTCTGGTCATGCACGGTGAGGACGACCAGGACGTGCCGGTCAAAGATTCGGCGAAGAAGTCGGCCCGGCTCATCAAGGGGGGCGCAGGAAATTTATTATCCGGGCTTGCCGCACGGTCTCACCGTCACGCACGCGGATCAAGTCAAAGCTTATACTAATCGACAGAGGCATCCGTTATGACCTCGAACCTCAAGCTGCCTCACGTGATCATCGTCGGTGGCGGATTCGGAGGATTGTACGCGGCCCGCGGACTCGCCGATGCACATGTTCAAGTAACCATTCTCGACAAACACAACTACCATCTGTTCCGGCCAATGCTCTATCAGGTTGCAACGGGCTTGCTTTCGCGCCGATGAGATCGCAGCTCCAATCCGATCGATATTCCGCCGGCAGAAGAACGTGGAAGTGTTCATGGATGAAGTCGTCGGTGTCGATCCCCAGAGGCGATTTGTTCAAACGGCAGATCGCAGCGTGCACTATGACTATCTGGTCCTCGCCACCGGGATCCATTACAACTACTTTGGACACGATGAGTGGAAGAAATTCGCTCCCGGGCTCGATTCGGTGGACGATGCGGACCGGATTCGCGGAAGAATCCTGACGGCATTCGAGGCGGCCGAGCATAAAGCCGCGGAATCGGGCGCGAATCATACAGAGATTGCTAAACTGCTGACATTTGTTTTGGTGGGTGGCGGTACGGCAGGCGTCGAACTGGCCGGCACGATCGCGGAAATAGCGCGGATGGCATTGACCGGCGATTTCCGCCACATCAATCCCCGCGAAGCGCATATTATCTTGTTCGAAGCGGCGCCTCGAATCCTGCCGTCTTATCCGGAAGAGCTCTCCGATCGGGCGTGTGTGCACTTGCGCGAGATCGGAGTCGATGTCCGGACCAACGCAAAAGTCGAAAGCGTCGACGCCTCCGGAGTCATCGTCAATGGCCAGCGCGTTTGGAGTTCGACGGTACTGTGGAGCGCCGGCGTCGTTGCGTCGCCCGCGGGGCAGTGGCTCGGAGCAGAGACGGACAGGGCCGGGCGCGTGAAAGTTACGGCAGATTTGAGTGTGCCCGGCCTCCCAAACGTTTTTGTGATCGGCGACACTGCGGCAGTGGTTGCGCCGACGCGAAATCTTTTCGGCTTTCGGAAGGGACCGCAGCTGCTGCCCGGCGTCGCTCAGCCGGCCATACAAGAGGGCAAATATGTTGCCCGCGTCATCCAACGGCGGCTCGCAGGACAATCACCGCCGGAGCCGTTCTCATATTGGGACAAAGGGAACCTTGCGATCGTCGGCCGCAGCTTTGCCGTGGCCGATCTGCAATCGTTGCGCTTCTCCGGCCTGGTGGCATGGCTCTTATGGGTCGGCGTTCACATTTACTTTCTTATCGGTTTTGCTAACCGCCTGCTCGTGATGCTGCAGTGGAGCTTCTCGTTCTGGACCAAACGGCGCGGCGTCCGCATCTTTCCGAGGGATCCGACAAATTCAACCTAATGCTTTCGCATCGCCGATGTATGGTCAGCCTCTCTCGCAGTGGCGTCGACGGCCATGTAGAGTCGCTGGGTTGAATAACGATAAGTCAGGAGTGCAGTTCGGATGTCATTCCCAGGCGTCATCGGTGCTCAGTCTCAATATGCGCGGCCCAGTCAGCCCAACCGCGCCACAGGCGGCGGTAAGCTACCGAGGTCATCGAGGTATCACTGCAAATCAACAACTTCCAACCGAGGCCATGACCGAGGCCCCCACCGGTGTGAGCGAGGTACCTCGGTTACCTCGCCATCCCGACTACCTCGGCAGCATGTGATTGAAATAATTTGATAACTCGGCCACCTCGGGTATTCTGAAATGAATCCATCCATTCCAGAGAAGCCGAACATGCGAATCGCCCGATGGTTACTTGTATTGATTTTATGTTGCACCCCGATTCAGGCTCAGGACAACGTGCCTCCGGAACTTGAGACGCGCCTCGCTCTAGTTCAGCCGGTCACACAATAATTAAGCGTCTGTAAGACCACTGCCCGCACCTCTTTACTCCTATGAATGCCGTCATCAATCTCAGAGACAAGCTGACCAAATTCTCGGATCATTGGGCACCGAAAGTCATCGCGCAGATGAATGACTACCAGTTCAAGCTCGTCAAGATTCAGGGCGAGTTTCTCTGGCACCGCCACGCGGACACGGATGAAGCTTTCATTGTCCTGGATGGTGAAATGAATATCGAGCTTCGCGATGGCGCCGTCCATTTGAAGGCCGGAGAGATGTACGTCGTGCCCAAGGGAGTCGAGCACAAGCCATCGGCTGCCACGCAATGCAGCATTATGTTGGTCGAGCCTTGTGGTGTCATGCATACCGGAGATGCTGGCGGCGCGTACACTGCTCCGAATGGTGTGTGGATATAAGCGCACCAAAGTGAAGCCTCTGGCCTATTCTCATGGCCGGTCCTCTCATCTCCGTCCCACGTAAGATCCGTTAATCAAAGTTGACTCCGCCCCTATCAAGCCGATGCCAATGCTGCCGTCGAGAAGGCTATCGCCGAGAGGAAGCGGCAGATGCTTGTTGCAATGGCGACCGGCACCGGCAAGACATTCACGACCGTCAATCAGGTTTATCGCCTGATGAAATCGGGTGTGGCTCAACGCATTCTCTTCCTCGTAGACCGCCGTGCCTTGGCCGCTCAAGCCGTGCGAACATTCGCCGCATTTGAGCCAGAACCTGGACTGAAGTTCGACAAAATCTACGAGGTTTATAGCCAGCGGTTTCAACGGGAAGACTTCGATGAGAATGAGAAGTTCGATCCCAAGATTTTACCCAGGCACTACCTCGAAGATCCCCAACCCGGCCACGCCTTTGTCTACGTCTGCACGATTCAGCGGATGGCGATCAACTTGTTTGGGCGGCAAGCCGTATTCGCTGGCGATCTGGACAGCATGGATGAAGACATTGTTTATCGGTACGAATATGAACGCGCCGTCCGCGAAGGCTACTTGGTCGATTACGACGCCGTGACGATCAAATCCAACGTCCGCATCAATGGCATCTTCCTCAAGGAAGGCGAGCAGGTCCGCTTAGTCGATACGGCAAGCGGTGTGATGCAGTTGGATCTGCTGGAAGACGAGCGCCATTATGATACGAGTGAAATCGAACAGAAGATCACCGCCCCCGATTCCAATCGCAAGATCATCGAAGAGGTTCGGAAGTATGCCTTGGAGCATGAGGGAAAATATGGATTTCCAAAGATCCCCTTTCGGCACGAACTGATCGACGGTGGGCGCCGTCTTCGAGCGGTCGAACAACTCCGGGGAGCCGGGCAAGAGCAGGATAACGTTTGGATATTCGATCGGCGCTGAGGCATCCTCGGGTCCGCAGCGTAGTGGCGAATTAAACAATTAAGCCAAACCCGGGGGCATCGCTCCTTGTTACACAGTCCTCGATGGCACTCATCGCCAATGCCTAAATTTATGTTTGAAATTCCGCCAGCCCAGCCGCATGCGAAGCGCGAACGACATGGGCGCCTCGTCCGGTAGCCGCCGGACTCGGCGGAAATCGCGCGGCGGGACGAACAGATCCGCGGGCAAAGGGGCCTCGGAGAACTCTATGACCTCGTCACAATCTTCCGACGTGTGGGTGCGAATATTTCCAGCGGCATCCTTGAAGTTTCAGCGATGAGTGCTCGTCACCAGCAGCGGAAAACCAGTCTCTCAGGGACCAACATCCGTGAATACCGGCGTATCGGTGCGGCCTCCGACTGCTATTTGCAAAATCGCATGTCCTCGGATGGGAGGATGAAGGGCAAGCCATGCGGCCGGTGGATCGATATAGCAGCCGTCCGCTTCGCCGTCGCGTGAACCGGCATTGTCGTCAGGGCTGTATCGATACGTTGTCCTGATGATCACACGTCGCGCAGTGTACCCGAACGTTTCCTTCCGCTCGCCTGTGTCGATCGTTTCCGTATTCACGTACACGGTGCGGCCGGAAGGTTTGTGCGATTCAACCTTCGGCATGAAGCTGGTCGTTCCCGGACGACGGTATTCATGCAGCTCGAAGGCCGTGTAGACGCGAGACTCGAGATCAATATGAAACTGACAAGCGAGATCGCGATTCTGGATCAACGCCCGTCTCGGCCCAAATTCAAGTTGCATCGTCTCCGGACGCTTCGGGTCGCCACCAACAAGGAACGGCCCCCGGATCGATGCCGATGACCTGGCCGCTCAGCTTCGTCCATGAAGCCGGCGTGATCGTTCCGAAGGTCACTCGAATCTTAGCGGGTTCAGGTGCGGGAATCTTCAAAGTCTCGGAAAAGAGGTTGGTAGATCGGAGCCCGGGCCATTTGGGCCGGCTTCATTCACTCGGTTTGGAAAGATCTTGTATCCCGCACTCTGCGGGGTTCTCGCTACGACCGAAACACGTGTCGCATGGGGCGGCATGTGAACGGAGTAGGTCGCGGGACAGGATAGCCAGCTGTTGGTTTCAGACTACGGCGCCCGGGCAATCCCTTCGCGCTCGCCGTCAAAAGTGTACCCTATAGTGGGCGAGTCTAGGGGCGCAATGCCTATCCTGTCGGCGCTGCTGCGTAGGAATCCTCGAATGTTTTCAACACCCGCCATTCCGGACTGCATCAGGCGCGCGACAATTCCTGTCACATGCGGGGTAGCCATGCTCGTTCCCGACAATCTCGTCGTCCCGCCTCCCAACCGAGTGGAAAGTATTCCGAGAGACGATACCAGGCACACAAAGTTGGTGTCCTCTTCTTCCTCTCCTGGAGCAGATATCGTAACGCCGATGCGCGTATTTTGATCGTAGCGTCCGTCCGTCGTGAAGGACGCCGCTGTGTCGGCACGAATCGCGCTGGCCAACAAGCAACTGTTTTGACCGGAAACAGCCGTCGTCGCAGCTATAGCTACAACTTCGGGGTAGCCCGCCGGCACTTTTTGGCTGACCTCCATGGACGCATCGTTGCCTGCCGCGACCAGCACAACGATGCCAAGATCGTAGAGTCTGCGGACGGCTGCTCTCAACGCTGGATCATCGTCCAGCGTCCCGTTTCGTCCTAGGCTCATGTTCACCGCGCGAATGCGAGGTGAAACGATGGCATAATTCTGGAAAACCCAGTCCAAACCGGCAATGATGTTGGAATCCGAACCTGTGCCGGTACTATCCAGGACTTTCACACAGTATGGTTTCGATTTTGGGGCAACACCGATAACGTCAACACCGTTGTCGAGGGCTGCGACGATACCAGTTACGTGCGTCCCGTGGCCGTTATCGTCCTGGCAAGATGTGCCGACGGCTGTGAACCACTGCCCGGCGGGCGAAAGATCGCGATGGCCGAAGTCAATACCGGTATCAACAATTGCGATGCCAATGCCATCACCATCGGATGCCGGTCTCGGCACTCCGACTCTCCTGACACCCGCAGGAATGATTTGTGTTTGGGAAGCATTTGCGCCGGGAACTAGCGGCAGCAGTTGAGGGGCAACTGCAAAGATCGGCCAATCCGGGACAATGGCGATTACCGATCGATCCTGCTGCAAAATGGCGAGCGCGTTGGCATCCACCGTCTCTATTGCGATGGCCTCAACGATGGAATAATCGAAACGCACAAAGGCGCCGGCGCGCTGGGCCGAATCTGCTCTAGCCGCCGAGGTCGTTCCCGGTTCGAACATTACGATGAATCCGCTTGGAACCTGCGCATTCGTTGGCAATGCGAAGGTGAGCAACACCGATAAGCTGACAACTGCGGTGATCCACTTTCCGCGTAGAATCCGACCTGCAGATCTTTGCAACTCTCCCATATATACCTGCCCTTGAAAGTCTCATTTTATTTAGGTTTCGTCTCGTATTCGCATTGCGGACTGGCCTAAATGCCTGGCGGTTTTTTAGCAATGACGGTGCCAGTCCCGGGCGGGTTAGGAAAAATCGACTTGTTTTGAGTCGCCTCGCCGGTTTGGACGGGCTGAGGACGTTGAAAAAACGATTCGTTCCACCCGGTGCTCTTGAAAAAGAAATCCGAGGAACGAGCTGGCTTAAGTGGCAGCGGCTGTGAAGGAGGAACACCGATGTGAACGGGCGTTCACGCAAGTATGCATCCGCATTCATCAAGGCTTACGGTTCACATCGGAAACACTCCATCACCACCGCGAAAGACGATTTTCGTCCTGGACGCCTCCGATCCTGGACTGGCGTGGGCATAGATGGCGTTTAATAAATCGCTCGTTCGGCCATCATGCGGGAAGAATGCCCGTTGACCGACACCCCACAAAGGAGCCGTGCGAAATTCATCCGGGCCGGCGTCGCCTTGGATGATGTGATCGGCAAGGCCGGACCCATATGGTGAAGTGCGAGATCGGAGAAGAGGTTCGCCTGCTGGTGATTGAGGGCGTCAGTAACCGACAAGCCCGTTGTCAACGAGGGCGTATGGCAGCCACTACATCCAATCGATTCGAACAGTGCCTGACCATTGACGACAGACTGCGAACAGGGCTGGCCAGTCGTACCGCACGCCGGCGTGGGCTGATCCATGAAGCGCATGAAGGCCATGAACGCCACAATATTGGCAGGTTCGTTTTCCATATCGAAACCGGTGTGATCCTCGGGCAAATGGTTGGTCGCGCACTTCGGGTCCTCGCTTCTTTCAGTTGGGAAAAGCTCATTGGTGACACCTATCTCGACGTTATACGCTTCGCCGGAAAACAGTAGTAGCGACTTGTTCTGCGCCTTCCATCCGAAACGGGTGACGGTTCCATCGTTGCCGATCGTCATATCCGTGATGCTGTCAATCAACCCGAGACCAAACACGGTGTGGGTATGCGGAAGATCATATTGCTGGTGTCGGAGAAGTCGGGCTGTTTGATCCTACAAAGCATAGGAGAATCGACCAAGCATAGGAGAATCGAACGCGGTTTTCTCATGATCGAACGCGGTTTTTCTCGACGATTTCGTTGTTGGATTCCAGCATTCGGAAGGAAGCCGAACAGCGATTGGAGGACTTTTCCTTGCCGCATCTTATGGATTGCTTCTGTTTCTCCGCGAGCACACTGGAGTGAGGGCCCAATTCGTCCTGCTGTTTTTGATTGCGTGGGACAGTGCGTTCAGTTGGATGATTCAGCCGAGAGTTGAAAAGCAAAAGCAACACGACGATGCTCTCGCGCAACTTGTTTACGACCGCAAGCTGGCCGACTTCATCAAGGCACAGCCGGGAATGCCTCGTGTACATTTTGACGCGGAGGCTTCCCCGAATATCGGAAACGCGTATGGAGTGCCCGTCACCTGGGCCATGAGCGCGACCATGCTGGCCGACTACACGGATGGATTCGGGTATCCACAACAACGGAATCTCCTGAGTGTGCGGTATACCGTACGCAGAAAAAGCGACAAATCCACAGGAGCAACGCCTGTCTACAGCGATGACATGTGGAACGTATACGAGAATCCCGAGGCGCTGCCCCGCGCATGGATCGTGCACTCCGTCGAAGTGGATCGCTCCGCGGAGCGGCCTCTCAAGCGCATTGTCGACCCTACTTTTGATCTGAGACGTACCGTGCTGGTCGAGAATCCAGTGGAACCACCACTCGATGGACACAGAGTTGAATTCGAGGATATTGTCCGATGGCTAACCAATGAACCGAACCGTTTGGAACTGGAGGTTACCGCGGGAGGACCAGGACTGCTGGTGCTGAGCGAAGTCTTTTATCCCGGCTGGACGGCGCGAGTGGACGGCGTGCCCGCAACAATCTATCGGGCTGACGGATTGCTTCGCGCGGTTCCCATCGCGCAGGGAACGCATCGCGTCTCATTGCGCTACAAACCGGCTTCCGTTCGATGGGGCGTCATTCTGACCGTACTAACGTTCCTTGGAGTCCTCTGTTTGGGCCGGTTTCGCGATCCTAAAAGATCCGCCTGAAAGGGAGCGGAGATAAATGTAGCCGATCATTGATCACATCGAGATAACTGTCAGAGACATGAGCGTTGCGGTGCCGTTCTACGACAAGTTCCTTCCCCTCCTGGGATTTGAGCCCGGAGCAGAGGCAGTGCAGTTATAGAAAAGCACGAGAAGCATGTCGTGTGGTACGAGCATCCACGGCTGGGATTTACCATCACCTCACCGAGAAGAGCTTTCGTGGGTGACACGATGAACCGCCGGAAACCAGGGGCACTCCATCATCTTGCATTCAAAGCGGCATCTCGCGCCGAACTAGATAGGCTGCATTCTGAGCTGAACCGCCACTGTTTCACAGCGTAAACAGCATTTCGATCCAGTTGCCTGTCGAGACCGCGACGGACGTTGACGCCGGTAATCGTCCCATCGGTTTGAACAGTGCCTTCCAGCAAAACCGTTCCCTGGATTCGCGATTGCCGCGCTGCATCGGAAAATTCGGGATCAACGTGCGCCATGACGTTTGGAGGGGTGCCCGTGTCCAGTCCGTATGTCTCCACCTGCGGTTCCTCCAAAAAAGGTGCGACGGTTATTCCTTTAGCCGCCGCCGCCTGGGTCCGAGGTAGCGCCATCAGTGGAAACGTCATAACGGCAATCGAGGCTACCAGTCCCAGAAGGATGGCGATCGAGATATATGAAAATAGCAGGCGAACCCGTGACACCGGATGATCGTCCAGGAGCGAAAACATCCGTCTCGCCAGATGACTCCTGAAGAACAGCGGAGCAGGCATGGTCTCAGCCTCAAAATAACCCCCACCCACCCTCAGCAGTGCCTCCAGGTAAGGTTCGCGCGCGCCTGTGAGCCGGACGACTTGCGAGTCGATAAGCTGTTCTCGCGCAAGTCGAGTATGGCTGAGCAGCCACCATACTGCAGGATGAAACCAGAAGCAGGCTTCGATCAATTCTTCAAATACATTGATCAGCCAATCGTTCTGAAGAATGTGCAGGAACTCATGGCAGAGGATCGCCCGCTGCGCCTCTTCTTCCAATGACAGAAATGATGCCGGTAAAAGAATTGTTCGATGCAGCCAGCCAACCGCAGCCGGTCCAATCTCGTTGGCGGATACGGCGATCACGACCTCCGGATCCATCAGGCGACACGCTGATAAAACTGATTCCCTCGGGATCTGCAATGGAACCGCCGATGTCGTTCGGAAGATTTTCGGAAGAAGCGCTCCGACCGAGGCGACGGCCGACACTTGTACAAACCACGATAGAAAGTTATCGAATGAAAAGGCCAGCATCATGATTTCTTTTGCCGCTTCTTCATGAGTTGCCGAATCTCGTCGAGTTCCGCGCGATTGATCTCTTGGCTTCCGACGAGGTGCCTGATTTCGCGCCTTCCACGTGTATGTTTTTGCCCCGTCATTCGTGAGATTTCCGTTCAAGTCGTAGGTGAAGGAAGTACTGCCGCGCTGCGTGAGCTGATTGTTGGCGTTGTATGTAGCGGAACCTAGGGCGTCAGGGAGGCAAACCCGCCGCTCGTGCTCCACCGGCGACCTGCAAGGTCAAACTCGTAGACAAGGTCTCCCAACTTTGTCGCGCCGAGTTGGTACGAGAGCCCAGTCAATTGCGACGCATTGTCGTAGCTGTAGGAGGTGGTGATTCCGTTTGGAAGCGTCAGCGTGCTGCGCCTGCCAGCGGGATCATACGTGAACGCTGCCGTCGAACTTCCCTGACTGATCTGGATCAACCGGTCCGCATCATAGTAGGTGTAATTCACGGCGGGTTGTCCCGCCACCGTCATCGAACTCGGCCGGTCTGCATTGTCGAAGCATAGGAGAATCGACCGCGGTTTTCTCATGATCGAACGCGGTTTTTCTCATGAGCGTGGATGCGGCTTACGGAGAACCGACCGCATTTCGGGAGGAACTGGAGAAACGCGAATTACGTTATGCGCTCGGTATTCAGTCCAACGTCGGAATTTGGATGAAGCCTCCGAAGAGGATTCAGGGCAAACCGGCCGGGATGGGACGGCCGCCTACGGCATGGAACTATGGTGAGCAGAAACCGGTCAGCTTAAAAGAGGCCGCATTAAAAGCAAAGGGATGGAAGACCATTCGATGGCGAGAGGGATCGAAAGGATGGCTGGAATCGCGCTTCTGGTCTGCCCGTGTTCAGCCCTCGCATCGCTATCAAGATGGCAGGCCGCCAGAAAAAGAAGTGTGGCTCCTGGTGGAATGGCCCGAATCGGAACCCGAGCCGACCAAATACTTCCTCTGTAATATGCCTGCGGATACCACGCTGCGCCGCTTAGCCCGAATCACCAAATGCCGCTGGAAAATCGAACAAGAAGCCGCAATGTCGAATCCGTTCTCTAAAAACGTTCATCTACAACAATCCCGGATATGGCTCTCTTATTCCGGGTAGCTCTGGAAAACCGCTCTGGATTATTGCCGGTAGTTGCAGCGAAAGATGCAACGCCCGGTTTATTCAACTGGCATTCGATTGCCGGCGCTTCCGAAAATACCTTTCGATGAAATAATCGATTGAGAGCGATCCTGGTCCTCGCGTCAGCAGGAAAACGAGAACAGATCCCCAAAGGACATGATCGGGCCACGCGCTGGGATAAACGAAAATCTGAATGACCGAGATCATTCCAAGCAATGGCAGTGTGGTCAGCCGCGTCGCGAGACCAAGGAAGAGAAGTGTCGAAGTCGTGAGTTCATTGATCATCGCCATGCGCGCTGCCACGGCCGGGGCGAGGAACGGCACCTTGTATTCATCCTCGAACAGTTTCACCGCGAACTCGAATGATTGGTACTTCAATAGTCCGGCCTTGAAGAACACCATCCCAACGCCGATGCGCATTCCGAGCTGAATGATCGAAAGCGGAAAACGTCCCAGCCAATCCCTTTTTGAAAGGAACCAGCGGTACGCGCCAGCTGCTTGTGCGACGGAGTCCTCAGAGGTAGTCATGGCTCGTCACGCGTTTTGCCTGATTGTCGTGATCAAACCGGCGGCAATCAGCGCCGCCAAAGCTTTTGCAGGATCAAAATGGCCGTTGACTTCGAGAGCGGCCTCTGCCGCATCACCGACGGAATGCCCCTCCAAGACCGATTTGCGGAACATGCACTCTGCGGCATCAAGCCGATTGAAGTGAAACTCTCCCCGTGCGCCCCGCACTTCTATCCACACCTCAGCAGGCGCAAACTCAAAACGATCCGGAGCCGTTTCCGTCAAGTAGAGTGTCATCAATTCGTCCACCGGCCACGATGCATTCAGGTAATTCAAACCGGATTGCAATGTGAGCAGCATATTTGGCAGCGCGTCCGGATCGATTGCTGAGAATTCCTCAATGGAGAACGGCGTATCATCGACAGCGATGGCTACTTTGCCGACATACCACTCGAGTTTTGCAAAGTCGCTGAGGTAGGGCGCGCCCGCGGCGCCGCGACATTTCGAGAGGAAATCAGGAAACGCTGCTCCGTATTCCGCGATACATGGAACCTGCGGCGGATGCTCACGAATAAAACGCGTGGCAACTTCCGTCAGGAGTGGTGTTCCCAGCAGCCAGCCGGTTGCCGGGAACTTGACCAGCAATGCATCGACAAGACTCGACCGATAGTTGCGCTGATACACGGCGAGACGTTTCTCAGGGTTACGCCCGCCGACGAGCAACGATTGTAGAGCCACAACGAGCGGTGCATCGCCTTGAATCACCGCATCGCGGAAACGCAACTGAGTATCAGCGAGCGCCGGCATAATATGCTCGAGTCGAGTGCCCAGCCGGCCCTTCCTTCGAACTGTGTCAGTCTGGCCGCGTTTTCAGACATTGGCTGGCTCCCCCACGCCCTTTGTCACCCCCTGCGCAATCTTGCGGGCGTAATCTGCTTGTCCCAATAACGTCCCGATCGGCGGAATTTCGTTATCCCATTCAATCAGAGTGGGCTTCGGACCAAAGCGGCGCAGCGCATAAGCGTACAAATCCCATGACGGCTCGGCTATCGCGGCTGCATGGGTATCGATCCATAAATCGTTCCCCGGAGTGGCTTCGTCCTCTTCCGGCGTATAGCCCCCCAAATGGATTTCTTGGATCGCGGCTGCGGGAAAGTCGTCGATGTACTGGTAAGCGTCAAAGCCCATATTGTGTGCGCTAACCATGACGTTGCTCACGTCGCACAAGAGTTGACATCCGGTCCGGTGCACGATCTCAGAAAGAAATTCAGTCTCGGGTATCGTTGATGAACGGAACCCGACGTAGCTCGCAGGATTTTCGATCAGATAGGACCGGCCCAATGCGTCCTGAACTTCATCGACGTGAGCCGTCACGACGCGCAAGGTCTCGTCATTGAAGGGGAGTGGCAAGAGATCGTTGAGATATTCATTGCCATAGGTAGACCATGCCAGATGGCCGGAAACAAGAAGTGGATGGATTTTGTCGGCGAAGGCACGAATCCGTTTCAGGTGCAAGCGACCAACGCCACTCGCACTCCCGACTGAAATGCCGACCGTATGTAATGAAATTGGGTAAGAGGCCGACAATTCCGTTATCAGTTCAGCGGCATGCGGATTGGCCAAAAAGTTTTCCGGATGGATTTCAAGCCAACCCGTGAGCGGCCGGGTGGCCACCATTTCGGCCAAATGCGCAAGACGGAGACCGACTCCCGGAGCGTTGGGGATCGATTTCATTGGTGCAGCCACCCGATAACCCATGCGGTTCGCTATTTTGGCGTCTTGCTGCCGCCGACAATCCGCTCGCAATATCCTTCCGGGACGTAGATCCATGCCTTCGCATCCGAGTTTACTTTGGATGATCCGCCGCAGGAATTGTTTCCCGTTGAAGCGCAGTCGTTCTTGCCGGCTTTTGCAATTCCGTAGCACTTTTCAGCCTTGAAACTCGGTGGCGGAACCGGTTTCTGCGCCGAAAGAATGACGGGCGTCAGAGCGGTAGCAAATGCCGTGGCGATAAAGATGCTTCTTTTCATTTCAAATCCTCCGTTGAGCGTTACATATAGAGCGCCAGAATGGCGCACTGGCTACCTCGAGTTCACTCCTGGTAATTCGGAGACACGGGCCAAAGGTTACGCACAAAATGTTCACAACATGTGCTGCACTTAGCATCGAGAGTTAATCGCCAAGAAGTGTGAATGGATGCTCAGTCATTGGTCGTGCCCCACATTTTGATGCTACCTCCCGACGCAGCACGAAAACAAACCGGAGAATTACGGGTCTGAACTGGCATTTTTGTGCCAACATGGCTGACAATTGGGCATTGATTCCGATAGGCTACGACGAATTTCTTCGGTGTAAATCGAGAGCTTGTTCTACTCTTTGCCCAAGAATCCATGCGAAGAATGGTTTCACACTGTAGCGGCGGTCTATGACGTCTATGACCGCCGGCGATCTCGAAGTTTCAACAGCGTCGGCGGTCACAGATCGCTCCAGTCGGAATGCCCCATCGGAAAATCAGTTTGTAGCAAAGCCCATCGCCGCGAACCGGTCAATTAATGAATGGCATGTAATCTTCAGTGCAAGTAAGCCTTACCGGCTCGGTGCAGACTGGACTTCTGCAGAAGCAGGATCAATCTGCTCCGGGTACCACAGGAGCCTGAGAACCGACTGCTGTGGTGCGCGTGTGAATAGAGGACTAAGTTTTATGACTCTTCACTCACGGCGAAGGCGAACGCTTCACGGAAAAACAGAATGATCGTGCGTAGGTCCTTGGCGGTCCGGACAAGGACGACGTGTGAGACGCAGTTGCCGCTTGGCCCGATTTTGATGAAGTACGGTGCGCTCACCTTGCGACCGAGGTGAATCACCAGAGAGGCGCATCCCGCGTTACCGTCAGATCTGCAACGATGCGTGTTGTCCGGAACAGCGCGTAGCGATCACGCAGAAAGGAATCGCTTTCAACAGACATCAAGGTCGGCGGAATTTATCTGTGGCCGCCGCCGCCCATGTGGCCGCCGCCCATGTGACCGCCGCCACCCATATGCCCGCCTCCGCCGTGTCCACCGAATCCGCCTCCATGGGGTGCAAACCCGTGTACGGCTGGTCCGTGTGAGAATCCTCCATTAAAGTTCCCTCCGTGGTGTTCAAAGCCGTGATTCTCAAAGTGGCCATGCCCACCGCGGAAGCCGAATCCGAAGCCGAAGAACGGAGCGCTGTAGTAGGGGTAGAATCCGTATCCGGGATAAGCGTATCCGTATGGGTAACCGTATCCGTATGGAGTGTCATAGTAGTAGTTGTAAACGTCGGGTGATTTCGAATAGGTCGGTGGTTCCGGATAGACGTTTGTGGACTGCTGCTGCGGCACCGCATTTAACAGCCAGGTTCCTGTGGTCTGGTCGTAACATGCCCATCCGCTGGAGGTTCCATCCGTTGTGACGTAAGGCTGCGGCGACGGGCAGCTGTAACTCTGAGCTATGCCGTTTTGCGTTACTATCACACCGGGGACTTGCTCGCCGTTAATAATTACTGTCTCCCCGATCCGTTGCTGGCCGTACGCGATGCTGGCCGAGCCTACAAGCGCGCCAACCAGAAGTGAAGCGAGGAGAAGTCTTTTAAACATAACTCCTCCTCCTGCGAGGTTTTTTCAAGATCTCCTAACTAAATATTATACCGCCGATGGGAGCTGCCGGCTGGATTCCCCGCCTAAGTACTGGTGTTCGTAATTACAGTGACGTATGCGGAACCCCGTGGCCCAGTTCCCGCCTAAGTTAGGATGGCAGATCGTTGAATGCTCGATGACGTATGAAAGTGGATGCGGCACTCGCGAATCGTTAGCCACGAAAAGAAAAAGACATTTTGCCGGACGCTAATGGAACGCGGCCTACATTCAACAGGTGACCAGGAGTTCATCTATGGCGACCGCGACGATAGAAATCAATCCAAAAGCAGTTGTATTTCTCCGGGAACCGAAACAAGAGGTTACGCTTGGATCGCAATTTGGTGCAATGTCGCAGTTGGTAAAGCCGCGCATTAAAACGGACGACGGTATCTTTGGGTTGGAAAAGATTGCTGAAACTATAGGTCCCGTCCCGCCCTGTCGGCGAATTGAATGCTCTCGACTACTACTGTCCCCGAAATGTTTCGGGCGCGTTACCGTAATTCAACCGATTGAAAGAGCCGCAGTTGGAATTCATTCTGAGTATTCACCTCGAACACTAAGGATCTTTCAAATATGGACAGGATCAATCCTCTCTTTACAAAACCGTGACCGCGATCGGCGGGCGGTCGCAATGGCCATACGGAAAGCAGCGAAGGCGTCGTCAGGGCCTGCCTGACCTGTCGGTGCCTGAGGAAATCTGCGGCCCGGGCAAGCCTGGGACAGCCGGCTTGCCGAAACCGATCTTTCGCCGGCCTCTAACGAGCCAGCTCGGTCGGGTGACTGACGGCCGCACTCGTGACTGTTTGAAGGAGGGATCGAGATGAGTTACGTGGAAAAGGAAAGTACAAGTAAGCCGGTGCCGTCATTTCGTATTGACGCCGATCTACACGACGTCCTCAAAAGACCGCCCTTGCGCAAGGACGAGCCACTTTACGAGGTCGATGAAGTCGTTTCGGGAGGACTACCTGAACCCATCTATCCCCAGCGGCCGGAAGTCATGTGGGCTACCGATCGCCAGTATCATAACTTCAAAGCGTGGAGGACGTGGAAGGGCCTCGGAGCGCCGTACTTCAAGTCACGTCTGATGCCGGGACAACTGAGGCCGTTGATTGCATATCTTTTCAGCGAGTGGAAATGCAATCTCGATTGCCATTACTGCTGGTCGTACGACAACAAAGTGAGAGGCATGACAGAACCGGTAGCGAAAATCTCTATCGACTGGCTGCATTCCATCGGAAACCGATTCCTCGCGCTTATGGGTGGGGAGCCATTGCTGCGCCCCAAATTCATTCACAAGATTGTGAACTATGCGGCGAAGAAAGACTTCCTTGTCTATTTGCCAACCAACGGACGATTAATGAAACCCGACGTGATCGACCGTTTGGGAGATGCAGGCCTTTGCTGCGTAAATTTAGCCGTGGATTGCATCAACGAAAAACCCGGCCTGGCGAAGGCTTTCAATACGATTAAGCCGTATTTCGAATACCTCATTAAGAACGAGCGAAAATATTGTGTACAAACGTTTTTCAATGTTTGTATTTGCCGCACCAACATCGAAGATGTGAAGCAGTTGACGGAGATGGCCAGGGACTACGATATCGGTATTGATTTCCACATCGTGGAATCGCCTCTCATCGACTCGCCGCATTTCAAGCATCCGGATGAAAACAGCACTTTCCTCACGCCTGCCGACTACCCGAAAGTGGATGAGCTGATCGACTGGTTGGCCGAGAAGCACAAGCAAGGTTACAAAATCGTCAACCAACGGGCACGTCTACTGCAGATGAAGGAATTCATGCGCGGCAAGATCGAACCCTGGGGATGCCGGGCCGGGCAGAATACGATGATCATTCGTACCGACGGCACGTTGGCGCCATGCTTTCCGATGTACTCAGCCACGTATGATTGGGGAGTCGCTGGAAAACCCAAGTTCGACAACCGGCAGCTTAGCTTGATGAAAAAGACATGCGAAACGAGTTGCTTCTCGACTCTCAATCACATTGTCAGTTATGTGTACAACAACGGCCGCGTCATCAAGTGGATCGTCAATCAGTATTTGAAGAACGGCTGGACGGAGGCGGCAGGCACCGTCGAGTAGCTGCACAGCGCAGTACGAGCCCTCCGGTCGATAAGTAAAACAAGCGGGGTTGGTCGTGTTGAAGATGACCAACACCGGCGGCAATAGGGTCGGAGATGGGTTTTCCGGCCAACCGGCCCCTCTGGCGCTCCGGCCCGGCGGCGAACGCCAAGTATGCGACATCGATACTCGGCCACCCGCGTTTGTTTTTCTTAGCGCGGCCGGTGGCCGCAACCAACCTGCTGTCAGCGATCAGCGGTCAGCCTTCAGTCTAGCTCTCAGCGTTCAGCTTTTGCATCAGTACGGTGAGCATCCGTTTAAGCTCGACGGCCTGTGAGGAGAGTTGTTCATACTGCTTCGGCTGGATCAGTTTCAAATCCCGCGCCAAGAGGATTTGGTACTCCAGTTCGCTGGCCGAACCGCGGGCGATCGAGCAAAACCGGGACAATTCGGCATCTCCATCTCGACCGCAACCTTCAGCTATATTCGATGGGATCGACGATGCGGCACGGCGCATCTGTGACGCCAGCGCGTAGGTCTGCTCGCGTGGAAACGTCGCGGTGATGTGATAGATCGCCATCGTCAGTTGATGCGCCTTTTCCCATACCTTGAGTTGGCAGAAGTCTTTCATGGGGACCTCATCGTTTCAGAACCGGTTCCTGCAGCATGGAGCAATGAAAGAGTTCATCCGCAAATATGAAAATCGGATTCATGGCGTGCTTTCCTGTTTCGATCGCATGTTGTTTCGAGGCTACCTGCCGATCATGTCCGGCTGGGCCATGGCCGAGTTCCCTTTATCGTTTAAAAATCAACTTCGGCAGCCTCAAACCGTTCTTGCTCGAAAACTCCGAACGCGTCAAGAGCCATGCCGAAGCCGTGGCTAAGGAATATGGTCGGCCCTTCCGCTATCTACAAACCAATATCGACAAGGAGAAGGCGGCGCGTGAACTGGCGTAGCGTGATGGAATCCAGCACGGCCTGGTGTGCATCTTCTCGATTCTGGAGCCGTGTCGCGGCTTCTCATTCTTATTCAAAAAACCACTCCCGGATCAGCGTCCTTTCGTTCAGTCCGCCCGACGGAAGTGCTTACATCTATACTTTTACTTCATGGATCGTCACTTCGGCTTAATTCATGTGCGCATTCAAACCCGGTTTCCTATGCCGATTCAAATCTATTTGAACGGGCACGAATGGCTCGCACGGAAGTTGCAGGCCAACGCCGTTCGCTATACCAAGCTCGACAATGCATTTGTTTGGATCGAGGACATGCCAGAGCGCAACGCTTTGCCGATCGATTCGCCAAGCTGAACTGGCCGAAGATTCTCAACCAGTATGCCAAGCTGGTCACGCCCCAACTTCAGGATCTTCTAAAGGACTGTCCGCATTACTGGGTCACCGCTCAAAGTGAACTATCGACCGACATCTTGTTCAAAACCCGTCAGCATCTTTGCGAACTGTATCCAAAACTACTCAGCCACGGCACCCTGTGCTTTGGCGCCAAGGAGGTCATGAACTTTCCATGAGCGGCTGCGAATGCAAGCCCGATAGGGCGCAGCCATCAAGTATTGGACGAAAACTGCGCGGTAATTTTGAAGGCGAAATCGTCTCCGACCTCTCCAGTTGGGCCTGCCGCATGGAAGGGTCGCGCATCAAGCATCGCGTTAAAGAGAATTGGCTAAAAATGTACGACAAAGCCGGTCTCGTTCTTCGGGTCGAAACCGTGATCAACAACCCTGAGGAATTCCGTGTTCGCATGTAAAGAATCGTCGCCACGAACAGCGCAACTATACCGACCATCGTCCTTTTGAGGTAGATCATTTTCCAAATGTACAGCTTGCGTACTCGTTTTTGTTATTGTGTTGAGAATGGTCTATCTCGTATGGTTCGTCGAGCATTTTTACGCCGTGATTGTCCCGATTGTCATCCTCGCATCCGTTTACGTCATCGTCCTTAAACATCAGCGGAGCTTAACGATTCCCTTCATCATGACGTTGCTTTGCGTGTCGGCCGTGTTCTACCTGACGCATTGGTGGGTGATCTTCTTCCTCTCATTGCCGTCAATGTTCATAACGCTGTGGATTCCAGTCTTGACGGCAGCGTATTTGTCATACGCCATCCGATGGATACTGAGGCGGTTCGGGCTGGCGGGGTCATAATGACTGTAAATGTTACGAATCTGGGATTTACTGTTGGGGGTCTGGTTTATTTTGGTACCCGGCTTTGCAACATGGTCAATCATTCAAATTGTGCGTTGGCTTTTTCGGCCGTTACACGTCCGGAAATCACGGCGGCGGGCTTAAACGCCGCGGCTGCCCATCCACTTTACAGCAGAGCGCATGGCCTCGCCTGGCGGATTATTCGAACGGGCATCGCGGATCTACCAACAGACGAGCGCTTATGGATCAGTCCGACGTGGGAGATTTACGAACGGTGGTGCTTTGTCAAGCTTGCTGCAAAGTTGCGCACGGCTCGTCCTGAACTCATCTGGGAGCGCCGGGACACGCACCAATCGCGCGCAATCGCGGCATGGATCGGAAGGATAGAAGGCGTCGCGTTGACGCTGCTTCTTCAGCCAACGTTCGTGGCGTGGGACCAAAGCAGAGGAACAGACTGCCGCTCATTATCCGGCGAACTAGTTCCGGATATGGTCCTGATCCAGGAGGGTGCAAACCCCCGCTTCTTTGTCGTTGACGCTAAATACCGCGTCGAACGCCGCGCGGTGCTAGACGCCATGCGCTCCGCACATTTATCACGACGCTGTCCGCTTTCGAGGCGCGCCTCCCGAAGCCTCTCTGCTGCTCCTGCCAAATTCGGGAGGCGCTCCGTGGCTCGAGACGAAAGAATTCCATCAAGACCACGGCGTCGGCGTCGCGACATTAGGTCCCGGCGAAAAGGATTCCGTCTCGCAACTGGACTTCATCTCCAGTCTCACGTTCGAATTCAGATCAACTCAGAAGTAAAGTACCGCGATGGACTGAGGAATCGCGCTGTCGGCATTGAGTGGCTACCCGAGCATCCGCGCCGGTGTCGGGACACGCTTGCTCGATATATCGAACTTAACTTCGGTTGACTTCTGGGCCTCGATGGCTCGATCGACTTGGTTCTGGTTACTGAATCCAGAGCAATTCTGGAAACCCCTTCTCGGTTCCGAAAATGATGGCGTTCTGCTCGTATTTTCGACCGAATCCCTCCGCCTCGCCTCGCTCCATTCCGAGGACCAGAACACTCCGTTCCGCCGGCGAATCGTTCGTGCCAGGTTCCCCGGCGCCGAGGATCAAAACGTACCCGCACGCTCGGAGATCGCTTTCCAATTGTTTCTGGCGCTGCTCGTTTTCACTGGAATCCAAGAGGACCGAACCTGGGTTGTATGCCGTGATGAACGCCCACGTTGAGGCTCCGTGTTTTCTCAAGAGGTCATTGAGCGCTGTGTTTTGCTGGCCAACTCGAATGCGGATCTCGCTATCAAGTGCGAATGCCACAAAGGTTGTGTCGAGATATGCCCGTTGCAGTTCGTCGCGCGAGTTCATTCTGCTTCAGAGTGACATGAGGCCATGGGAGACGTTGGTGGCACATTCGTTTGATTCAACCCCATTCCGTACTTCCTAAATCCGGCGTGAAAATCGCGTTGGGTTATGATTCGATCGGTTTCACCTTGCGAAGTTTCCGCAGTATGTCGTTAGCCAAATCCTGAAGCATAGAGGATTGACGCAGGCGTAAGATTGGCCGGTTTTGTGGCCGGATAAGTTCGCCGGGTATGAGGAACAGCTTGAATCGTAGTTTGGAAAGCGTCAGGCTTTGCCAGGACTGCTGGAGGCACGTGCGTTGGAAAGCAAAGACGAGATTGTAAGCAAGGCGAATGATCTCCAAATAGAGTGCGTTGCTGGCGAAGGATCGAGTTGGGATTCGCCGTAATGCAAAGTCCTCGCGAAGTTCAGCAATACGGCGTTCAATCGTAGCGTCCATCATAGAAGTGCCACACGCCTGCGGGGGTAAGATTCATGTTCGTTACCCACACGCGATAGACGTGTCGTCCTAAAGAGAAAAGTGTATCGCCTGGATCGTCGGCTATGAAACGCCGCGCAACGCAGAACCGGCGGGCATGCGGCCAACCGTAGGGCCGATGGTGGAACTCCGCCATTTCCCATATGCGATTGACTGGCTCATACCGGAGCCCAGGCAATAGTGCCTTCAGCGGCTTGGTCATTCGAGCGACGACAACGTAATCCGTTGAATGTTGTTCCAGAACGTGCAACACCGGATTGAACCCAAAACCCGAATCCGCTCTCAGTCGAATCTCTCGGATGTCGGGAGGTACATTGGCGAAGCAGGTGTCCAGCAGTTCAATGCTGCCATCCCAGGTTCCGGCATTGCCAGCTCGCTGTTCCGCATCCCACAAATAAGTGGAGTTGGTTTCCACGCACAGCAACGGATTGTACGAACGTTTGCCGCGATAGCGGGGATTGTATCCAACCGCCGCTTCTTCCTGATGGCCGAAGACGGTAACGACTGTGCTATCCAGATCGAATATTAGTCGCGAACGGTGATCGGGCGTATGAATAAAATGCTGCAGCAGTCGATCATTGACGGAATGCAACTGCCTCCAGAACGATTCTGGCGCGTAGAGTAAGAACCGCCTCAAGGTTTGTGGATCTGGAAAGCTCGGCAAGCCTGTCAGATATTGAAACGTTCCGTTGGAACGTAAGAATGACGCGGTCTCCAGCCGATCAAGCCCAAGCACCAAAGGATAGACCAGGGCCAAGATCATCTGTGAAAGGCTGTAGTCATGGTTGCGCCTGGGATACCTCACATTCCGCGCTAGGAAGTTGCGAATCTGCAGCACTCGTAGAAATTCGTGAAAAAAGTAAATGCCACCGAAATGTGTAAGCCCCCTGTGATTACAGGCGATCGTAATATTTCGTGGCGAATATTGCATTGCGGCAATTCCTAACCTTTGGTTAGAAATTCCCGCAATTTACAAAACTGTGTCAAGGCATTGTTGGATGGCCTTACGAATGCAGTTTACCGGCGCGGAATGCGCCGGATTTAGGTACTTGTGCTATGTTGCCTCGAAAATCCGCGGCAAGCAGAGCTGCACGCGGGAGTCATGCTGGATCGATCCTGTGCGTCACTGTGAGGTCGCGCAGTACCAAAAACGGAGCTGTCCTTGCACGCAGACGCCTTTCATCGAGATCCAATTTCGTTTCGAGAGCCAAGCCGGCTCATTGATCGTCACGGGCTTCTGAGCGCTTACATGCGGCTGCATTACCCGCACTCCATAGCGGTCGTGGTCCCGATTGAAGGACGCTACAACACCGAGGAAGAAGAATTCCAGATTGAGGATAGGAAAGAATCATGGCCCTGCGGGCCACCCCCGAGGATGAAAGGGTTGCGCTTGACTGCAGGATGGTTGCTTTCGACAATCGCATTAGGAAGAGAAATGGCCGATTTGTTTAATGGTGGCGCCCAC